>SMTZ1_10003743_pt1 | contig 15309 bp, 13 predicted proteins | sample DeeMarSWOR136_30_FD_25667 | JGI IMG/M metagenome (IMG submission 25667)
GGCTTTTATCCGCGGCGGTCTCGTATTCACCTTCGCGAACAGCAACAACCTGGACTATATCGACAGCAAGGTGGTCCTGCTGGGTATACGTTTTGACAGCAGGTACTACTTCGATTTTCTCAAGAGGAGTCTCGGTGTCTCCTTCGATTACACGGGAGATCACCTGAAACTGGGCGGAGACGATAATATTAACTTCGGCACGCACAGGATGAACTTCTCGGTCCGCTACCGATTTTCCCTCTTCGAGCGGGACTACGGGAAACTAACTCTCGGCGCCCGTATGAATTATCATGTCTTCCTCCTCAACAATCGTGAGGATCAGGGCGTGTACAACTTTACACGGGTATACGGACCTTCCCTCGGTGTGTTCGTGGAAGACCCGGTCATCTACCGATTTTGGAAGGCTGAGTTTTCCCTACTTTTGGATTCGAAAGCGACTTCAACTACCTCTTCCTCATTGGCAAGGGGGAGGGTGCACCCACTGCGTCGGAATGGTTTATAGCAGCATACTATGACCTGAAACGGTATCGCTTTAACCTTGGGTACCGTAGATACAGCATCAGAAACTCCAGCGTCAAGGAAACATACAACGACATCGAAACCGGTGTGGGATTTAAGTTTTAATACAGGGGTAGCGGGATTGAGCCCCTCCTCTTGAATGACTTTCGAGATAGAGTCTAGAAGTCCTGCTCCTCACCAAAACTGATGAAGTTGTCACTCATCGAGGCGTACTGTGCAGCTATCCAATCGGATGAGCGCACGTTCGCAGAAATTCGCACTTCATCAATGAAACCGTTTAGATACTTATCACCGCCTACTCCCGTTGCGTCGGTATCAGGGCTCCGCCCCACTCCAGGTTCCCCCGTATGTGTACCGATTGACGGGTATCCCGCCGAGAAGCTGCTCGGCATACCACCGTCCAGATAGAGAAGCAAGGTACCGTTGGAGAATATACCTGCAACATAGTGGAATGAACCCGTATCGGTGAGGCTTTTGGAAACCTCCCGCTGAGTGCTGCTGTCTCTCGTTACAACCCGCACCGTGTTGCCCGCTATTCCAACATAATAACCATTGGTACTCCCACCCTCCTCGTATATGGTCTGTGTGGTTGCGGTGTTATTTGTTTTTACCAAGGCTTCAAAGGTCAGCTCAGATATGACGTCGTGAAATACTCCTCCAGCAGGACTATTTGGTTCCAACCATTCATCTGCTCCGTTGAAACTGATACCGTAACCAATGCTCCCGTTTATCCGATTGGTACCGTCCATGTTGTATGATTGTCCAAGCCCATCATCAGGGAGCAGAAGGTTGTTTGCACTGTTCGGAATATCGCCTGGGGTTCCCGTCGGTTGATCGTTCAAGTGCCAGACCATGAGAAAATTTGTGTCCCACACGCCGTGAACATCCTGACCGTCACTTATAGAGTCGTTACCATAATACATCCATATGTAATCACTGTTCGACAAACCATCGATCTGCGGAACCTTTACCCAAACAACGCTTTCCCCTCCCTCATCCCAGCGCTCTATCTCGTTGCTCAGCTCGCTCCCATCAGCATCGATGAACCGCAGATCCTCACCCCCATTCTGGACCCTCCCGTAATCGATCCGGGAGCTGTTCAGCCGAACCAGTACTGGAAACTCGGCCAGATCCTCGGCCTGTGCACCGTTGCCAAAGGTCAACCGACGCCTGCTCGACCATGCCTCATTCCACCAGTCCGTGTGGGCCGGTCCAAGGGTCAGAAGATTCGTCTCCACAACATACCCGCATCCGAACATAAAGACAGCAAATGCTGTGAATACACTGTACAGTGCGATATGTTTTATTCACAACTTTCATCACTCCCTGGGGAATAGATAAAGTATCCTTCTTTGAAATCCTCCAGCTCCCCCTTTGAGCGATAACGACATAATGCCGTTTCTCTCAAAACTGAATTTTTAATTCTTTATATTTTGCAAGTTAATATTAGAGCATCATGTCATCTATATAAAATTGCGAATTGTTCCCCAGAAATTGATTATTTCATGAACGATATACGTACATATCAAGGGTCTGTATTCGCATCTAACACTGATTATAACGCAAATTAGAAGGTCTTACCCTTATATTATCGAAACACCGATGGGCCTAGTTAAACGCCATTGCCACCAAGGGGATGAGCCCAACTATTGTCATGGAAACTACACATGCATAGGAGAGGGGACGTTGGAGAGGAACATTGAACGGAAAGAGCGTACTGCTTGCTGGTGCACCACTTCACCTACCGCCCCGCGGTGGAGACGAACTTCTGATCAGTCTTATATTCTTCCCGCCAGCCAGGAAACGAGACGGAACCAGAACTCACCGTAGTACTCCCAGTTCACGAAATCTGGAGATCCCCAGTGCGGCGAGCAGTCAGAGGTAAATGCAGCAGTGCGTCCCTTTCCGTATTCCCCCACCACCAGGAGAGGATCATCGCCGATCGTTCTCACGAGCACTTCCCCCTCTGGCTTCACCTTGTTATACCCCAGCATGGGGGGCCACTCTTCTGGAAGGTCGGATGTGATTGGATGGGTACGTACAACCCGTGGGTGAAAACCGGCGGGTTTCTCGATACGGTCATCGCAATCGTAAAGGCTCACGGGGAGGATCTCCTCCACAGGGGTAAACCGGTAATGGGCGCTGCCGCCGTATCCCTGAAAGGAGAGGTATCCCCCTATCATGCCGAATCCCCCGCCCCTGTTCACCCACTCCCGTATGAGGTCCAGCCGGTCAGGCGTGGGCTTCGACCGTGAGAAGGTATCGGGGTGTAGCAGCAGGGAATCGCTTCCGATATCACTGAGCAGTACCGTGTCATAGTTGTCGATCTCTTCCGGTGTCAGGGGAAACTGGCGCACCGCTTCATGAGCTTTCATGTAATGAACGACGACGCCCATTTCAGCCAGGGCCTTGACGAGGACCGTTGCACCCTCCGCGTAGCTCCCCTCGGTAAAAGCGTTGAATCCCTTCTGATGAATGGAATATGTTATCCACGACTCGCCTGCCAGGAGCAGTTTCACAGTTTTCATCGATCAGCCTCCCCTTTCTCCACGGTACCTCATGCACCTTTCACGTATCACACATCCTCTTACTCGTGGGAACCAGCCGTAAAGGTTCATTGCCTCATTCCCCATCCACATGCCTTTACACAATCCCCTTCAGTTCACCCCTTCGTGCGGATGACCATTAAAATACTTGTGCGTGATCTACCAGGATCCATGCATGTGACGATTTGTATAGAAAGCCTAATCCTACCACGGAAAAACGCAAGTATTTTCCGTAAAACGAGACAGCCTTTTTCTATCTGGTGTACAAGACCGACATTATGGGCATCGGTCTGAATGACATCGAAATTCGCGACCGGTACGACGAAGATGGCAGGCTCATCATTGACGATCACACCCTCGATGAGGTACACCACCTCCTCACCCATCCGGGTGAGAAGGAACGGATTGTGAAAGAAAACTTCGAGATTGCACGGCGACACTTCGGTTTCGAGACCCTTCGCACCAGGCTGTACGACATGATCAATGAGTATGCCGATGAAATCAAGGCCTCCCGGAAGCGGCTTAAGAAGAGTAAGATTTCCTATTCGGTGTAAGTCCCTCCGGTTACCGGGTTGTTCATTCTCCAAATGTGTACTATACTGCTAGCACCCTAAAAGCAGTTTCGGAATTAACAAGAGGAGGTGCCTCATGTCTGTGTACAAAGTCGTCGAGCTCGTCGGCACAAGTGAAACATCCTGGGAGGAAGCGGCACGAAACGCAGTGGAGACCGCATCCAAGAGCCTCCGCGATCTCCGCGTTGCGGAGGTAGGAGAGCTGGATATGAAGATCGAAAACGGTAAGGTGACGGCCTTCCGGACCCGGGTCAAATTGTCTTTCAAGTATCAGGCAGGCGAATGAACTTTCTGTTCCCGCAGACCCATATTCCGTTTCTCAGTGTCGCTGTTTGACAAATCCGGGAAATATATATACGTTGTGTAAAAATCTCCATTAGAGGAGTAACACATTCATGGCCGCCCGGTCACCAAACAGTGAGAAGCCGATCATCGTGTTCACGAAGTACGAGCCCTACCTGGTTGTAGACCTCGAGACCTTCAGAGACCATCAGGGAAATGCCCTCAAGGCAGAACCCGTTATGGCCCTGTGCAGGTGCGGTGCCTCCAGGCACAAACCCTTTTGTGACGGGTCGCACCACAAGGCCCGTTTCTCTGGAGAAAAATCGCCTGACCGGGTCAAGGACAGGGTTGTCGAGTACCGGGGCAAGAAGATTACCATACTGGATAACAGAGGAGTGTGTGCTCACGACAAGGCCTGTGTCAGGAACCTTCCCTCGGTCTTTAACGACAAGAAGAGGATCTGGATCGATCCCAACGGCGCGAATCCCGAAGAGATTATCGAGACCATAAAGAAGTGCCCTTCAGGCGCTTTGAGCTACAAGATCGGTGATACCCGGTATCAGGACCTGGAACGGTCAGCGCTCATCAGGGTAAAAAAGGACGGGCCTCTCGAAGTGGAGGGGTACGTAGGCCTCAAAGACGACATTGGTTCAACGCCGGAATCAAGAGAGCACTACACACTGTGCCGCTGCGGCCAATCGAAGAACAAACCCTTCTGTGACGGAACACACATCACGATCGAATTCAAAGATCCTGTTGAGTAAAAGCGGCAGTGACAACTAGACCGTCACAACCCGAATGTTCCCATCAAGCTCCTTGTGCAGGATCTCCTCGATGAAGATCTGCGTACCGGTCTGAGAGCTGGGGCAGCCATTGCAGGCGCCGAGATAATGTATGTACACTTCGGTTGTCCCGTCCTGCTCCTTCATATCGACTACCTCGAGGTTGCCGCCGTCCCTGACCAGGGTGGGCCGCACCTTTTCATCGAGCACTGTCTCGAGGACCCTGTGTTTTTGAATGAGGTTCATTCTGGTGAAATCCTTTTCCTCCACATGAACTCTCATCCGCTCGCTCTCCATCTCCGCACGAACTTCCTTTAAGATATCCACCAGATAGTACTTGCGCTCCTCATGCCCTCCGGGCCGTATACAGGATTTGCAAAAAGCACCCGCCTTGGTATACTGGGTGATCTCCTCCACGGTTTTCAGATCGTTGAGGCGGATCACCTCCTTGATCGTTCGGAGTGAAACCCGGGCACACTCGCACACTATGTCCTCGTCCTCAAGGGAAGACATATCGACATTTTTATAGATCGAAGCCGCCTTTTTTATCACATCGTAGGCCATGACGCTGCAGTGCATCTTCTGCGGCGGGATGGCGGCGGTGTTCTCATCGTCCCGTAGCGCCCTCTCCACATCCAGGTTTGTGATCCTCAACGCCTCATCAATCGTTTTGCCTATGCACATCTCGGCCATGACATCGCTCGAGGCGATTGCCGTGCCGCATCCAAAGGTCTTGTACTTTGCGGCAACGATCCGGTCGGTGTTTTCATCAACAGCCCAGTAGAGACGGATGGCATCACCACACACTTCTGCGCCGTAATCGGAGACGATGAGCCTGGCACCCAACTTTTCCGCCTCCTCTTCGGTGATCTCCCCCAGAAACCGAGGGTTGGACATCCGTTCATTGACTTTGTTGGAGTACTGCTCCCAGAGTGAGCCTCCGATGAGGTCAGTTTTCGCCATGTTGGAACCTCTTCAACCGAAGATTCATCCAGATATCGAATATCTTGTGCGTATCAACACGATTGGTCAACATAAAAATAACTAGTCCGCTCGTTACACAGTGCAATTGAAGCTTCCAATCATTCTCTCGGTATGGAGATGATCCTCAGACGTTCAACGGAGCGTTTCAGCACCCCAATGGTTTTATCAATCTCCTCCTCGGTCGTGAACCGTGAAAGGCTCAGCCGAATACCCGTATGAGCGAGTTCATTGTCGATGTGCATGGCCACGAAAGTGGGATTCGGTTCGAGGGACTCGGACGCGCAGGCGCTGCCCGTTGATGCTGCCACACCGCCCTGATTCATGTCCCATATCAGGGCCTCTCCCTCGACACCCTTAACACTGACGAGAATTGTGTTTGGGGTGCGGTGCTCACGCCTTCCGATAACACTCGTCCCTGGAATGGCGGCGATAGCGTCCTCGAGCTTGTCGCGAAGCCGCCTCACCTCGGTGTCTTCAAACTCCAGGTTCTGCACCGCAAGCTCCATGGCAAGCCCCATTCCGATGAGCCCCGCCGTGTTCACGGTTCCTGCCCGCTTTCCACCCATTTGCTCACCGCCGTGGAGCAGCGGTGGAAGTTCCACACCGTTGCGGACGTACAAACCGCCCACACCCTTTGGTCCATGGAACTTGTGCGCACTGAAGGTGAGAAAATCCACCGGCACCTCCTGCACGTCCACCTTCACCTTGCCGACTGCCTGCACTGCGTCGGTGTGGAAGAGCACACCTTTCTCGCGGCAGAACTCGGCAATCTCCTTCACCGGATTGATAAGCCCAGTCTCATTGTTGGCCCACATGATCGAAACCAGGGCTGTACGGTCCGGGTCGAGCTGCTCCCGGAGGATGTCCACATCAACGAAACCGTAGTCGTTGACCGGAAGGTAGGTCACCCTGACACCGAGCCCCTCGAGGAATTTGCAGGAGTTCATGACGCAGGGATGCTCGACCTGCGTGGTGATGATTTCCTCTTTCGGACCGTTCAGAATTGAGCTGTAATAGACCCCTTTGATAACCGTGTTGTTCCCCTCGGTGGCGCAGCTGTTGATGACGATATCGTCCTCGTCCCGGGCATTGACACCGCTGTACAACCGGTCGAAAGCGATCTTCATGTAGGGGTGCACCTCGGTACCGAAGGTATGCAGAGAGTTGGGGTTCCCGTACATCTCGGTGAAGAAGGGAAGCATCGCGTCCCTGACCAGGGGATCAATAATGGTGGTCGCGTTGTTATCGAGGTATATCCTTTCCATGGTTATGTCTGTCCTATTATCGCAAATCCTGCGTTGGGATTCTCAACACTCATTCACGAATGTCAACTTTAGCCCGTTATTTAATGTAATGATTTCGCCACCCCTCGTCAGTATAAACATGCGTTGAGTTAGGGTACGTCCGTTGTACCAATGAAAAGAGGCACCGTATTCATGAAACGGTGCCTCCATGTGACAATAATCCACCAGGAGAGGTGTTATTGTAACACACCCCTTCGGTACACTTATCCCTAAAGGGACTCCTTCGCTTCGCTCAGTCGCACCACAGGCACTCCTTATAGTCGGTCACCTTCGGTAAGTGATTCCTTTCCCGGCAGCCTGTTCCTCGATTACCCGCTGCACCACTTCGTCGAAGGAGTCATCACCCGGGCTCTCCCTGAGGTACGCATCGATGTAGGAGCCTCGCTCTGCACTCAGGGCAGCGATCCGCTTCATCAGGTCTTCCCGTTTCTGCTCGACGTCGGCAAGATATGCCCGCTTCTCCTCCAGGCTCAGACCGCGGAACCCTTCCGGTAGATCCCGGTCCTTCAGCTTCTCCAGCTCCACCAAGCCCTCCTTCAGAGCGTCGATCAGATCGTAGGACCCCATGCCTGTATCGGTCGACTTGTATGCGGCACGCTCCGCTGCGAGGGAAGGCGCCATGCTTTTTACCTTCTCCCGCCGGTCCTCATACTCAGTGCGGCGTGAGACAGAACCATAGGGGATCACCGTTTCCTCGAGCAGGGCGTTCAGCCTGGCGAGCTCGGCGTCGAAAGGTGTATCAACTACACTCATGCCGCCCTCCTGCGCCACTGCGGCATACTTCCCCTCACCTAGCCGCGCAATCTCCTGCCAGTAAGCCACAGTCTCGTGGTAATCGCCGCACTGCACGGTGTTGATGATGATGTCTCTCGTGACCGCTTCCATGCATATATCCCGGTAAAGATAGCCGTCGTCGTAGTCCATGTGCGGCGGACAGTCGCCGACGAGGAAGATGAGTTTCAGGGTCTCCCTGTCTTCGCTCCAGGAGATCCTGTGCACCGCATCGTGCAGCGCCCTGTTCACGTGCTCCGGAGTATCGCCTCCCCCGTCTGCCCGGAAGGACATGAGGTCTTCGTAGACACCGTCCAGATCATCGTTCAGGGGAAAAACCCGCGTCACGTAGGCATCACCGTAATCCCGGTACCCGATAAGCCCTATGCGCAGTTCAGGGGTCGGCTCACCGCGAACAATCTGATTGGCGATGCTCCAGATCTTCTGCTTTGCCCCCTCGATGAGACCCCCCATGGACCCTGTCGTATCGAGACAGAACACCACCTCCACCCTGGGCTGGGGAGCTGCAGTGGCCTTCCCCGCTGGCACGAGTGCCGCCGCGCACACAAACCCAAACATCAAACCAGTAATTCCCTTGAGTATCCTCTTCATGGCTTCCTCCTCTTCCTGTACTCTCTCTTTATTTTTGAACGACCCGGTAGCATGTCGATTCGAGCACCACCACCACGTTACCCGACAGTGCAAAGTAGGGACCCAGTTCTGGTCGTTTCGAGAGCAGGTCAAAGTACTCTCTGCTCAGATAGGTGATCTCCTTTGCCCGCATCCCACTTTGGTACTCGGCGTCAACCCAGAACCCGTCACGCAGATAGAAGGTCTTGTGGCCCACCCATTTGACCGTTTCCACGACAGGATCACTCAGAGTCCTGCTCTCCCTCAGTGCGCTGATGTCCATACTGCTCCTCACCGCGTCCTCGCCCTTTTTGCGTCCCATGGCCTCTTTGAAGCCCGCGCCCCTGGACTTGAGCTCGGCCGTGGGTTCGAGGCCAAAATCCTGGTAATCGGCCTCCCGTTCCAGGATGAGGAAGGAGGTGTAGGGAGTCATGATGCCGTATTCCTTGCTCAGTCTGACGATTTCCTCGACAAGCTCCTCTTTCTCACCGTTCAGCCTGATCTGTCCCATCAGATACCCTATCTTGCGGGTGGCCCAGAGACGGGGAATGAAATCGTTCGAAAGGTTTTCCTTGGGAAAGGTGCCCTCATGGGTGAAAAACACCTCACGTCCATCCACCTTTCCCCGCAGAGTAACGTCGAAAAGGCCCGAACCCTCGTAACGCCCCAGCACGATGAGTTGTGTTCCCCTGAATATATCAGGAAGTGCGAGAGGAACGATGTCGGAGACGGTTATTTTTCCAAAGTCGAGCTTGATATCGGCGAGCACAGGTTCGCTTACCTTACGGAAGAACGAGCTCACCTGCACCTCGATGTTTTCACCTGGCCGCACGTACTCCGATATACCCCGGTTCTCCTCAGCTATACTGTCAAGAAGATGGGTGTTCACATCGTTTCCTACACCGAAGACAAATACACGCGCACCGTGCCTGTTTGCCCGCCCCACGTTCCCGATTATGTCCTGGAGGTCCGTGACGCCCACCGTGGGCTCCCCATCGGTGAGAAACACCACCATACGCGGTCCCTGCCCGTCTTCCCCGCCCGAAACGTCGAACATATCCAGTGCCGTGATCAGGGCATCGTGTATGTTCGTGCCGCCGCGCGCCTGCATCCGTCCGATGAACCTGTGAGCTTCTTTTACCTTCTCCCCCCTCGCCGGCACGAAGCCTTCATGAAAGGCCGTTATCCCGGTGGCGAACTGCACGATGTTGAACCGATCACCCGCATCCAGACTGTCGATACAGAACCCAAGCGCAGATTGTGCCTGCTGGATCTTCTCACCGTTCATACTACCCGAGGTATCGAGGACGAAGATGATGTCTTTACTCTGTCTGCGGCCTTCCAGATCCCCAGGGGAGAGCATGAGCAGGAAGTGCCCTGGCTCCGAATCCTTTCTGAAGGCAAGCAGGTTCATCCCCAAGTCGTGTTCCGATACCGTATAGTAGATCGTGAAGTCCCTGTCCGGCTTCACCCCCCTTGCCTCGTAACCCACCGAGGCACTGTGCGAAGACTTCAGGATATCAACCGCATGGCTGGGTGAATAGACACTCTTGAGGGGAACAGAGGAGCTGATGTGTGCCGTAATGGTCACTTCATCGAGCGGCGTCGGCGAGAAACGCTCCGTGTCAAGGGGATACCGGTACCGGAACATACCGGCATCGTAGTGCAGGGTCTCGGTATACTCCAGTTCGACACGTGTTCGGCCCCGCGCTGGGACTGGATAGACCCTGGCTCTGAACAGGTTCCTGCCAACATACTCGAGAAGCCCCGGGTCCCTCATTTCACGCACGATCTGCTCATAGACCTGCCGGGCCTGTTCCCGGTCGAGCACCTCTCCGCTCATCCGGTTGCCGTTCACGTACAGGGCAAACTCGGTGATTGCCGCCTCTTCCGGAATCGGGAAGATGTAACTTGCCTCCAGGTCCGTTTCATAGTCATTGCGGAACATCTGGTCGATTCTCGTTACCGCTGTTCCGTCGTGGACCTCCGCCGTGACCCTGTGATAGACCACACCGAGAGGTGTTGCGACCGGATGTGCTGGGGGCCGTACCAGGAGCACACCATCCGCGAACAGCGTGCTCGTTCCCGCAAAGAGCGACAAACCCAGCGTTAAAACCAGAATCTGAATGCGTCTCATATTCTCAACCTCCCTCTCTGTTCCTTCGATCACTGACTTAGACCTGAGGGAGGGGTTCCTGGTTCCACTTTTTTTATGAGGTTCTTCCGAATAATGCATACCTGCATGTGTCAGAGGACTTTCATGAGAGTATTCGGGAGCTCGGTAAAAGGGAAGAAACGCAGGCACGTACATGTAAAGTATTTCGTATAATACATTGCCCGTGTGTAAACTCTGTTTTTTCATCAAACTACCTGCTCGAATTTCTCTCATATTCCGGATGATCCCTAAATGATAGCAATCACCGGGAAACAGTGACTCCTTGAGAAATGAGGGGGTTACCGATCGGATGGAGTACGCAAGAGAATGCGGATGGAGAGCGGTTGTGTATCGGGTACATCATCCTGCAGCGTCGCAGGTTCCCCGGCCACTATCTCCCCAAGACTCCTCAGGGCTGCTGAGAAATTATCGAACCCTGCGGTGGGGATTTCGACGCTGATCGAGCGGGGAAGATCTGGGTCATCGCCGTAGTCGATGGACATGACCCTTCCACCAAGATCCTGGAGGATGTCCTCAATGAGCGGGAGTATCGACAATTGTGGTTGTGGGGATGCGCCGTACTCGTCTGAAGGGATGTCAGCCTTCGAGCTCCGGTATGTCCCCTTTTCTTTTCCGAAGTATGGTGACTCCGATTCCCGCTTCCCGAGGTCCTGCAAAGGTGGCTCTTCCCCGCCGGAGGGTTGCACTTCAGATGTGTAGGGTCGTGGTCTAATAAGCAGGGTAATTTCGAGGGGAGCTTTTACCGCCGGCCCTGGTATGGATGCCGTGCGCATCTTCTCAGGCTTTTCATGGGTACCGACAATGGGTTCAGGTTCACGTGCAGCCTCGGTTTCAAGGCTCATGAGCTCATCCCCTTCGGTCCCGGTCTCAAGCTCCATCCTGCTGGGTTCAGCTCGCTTCAGAGAGGGCTCCTGGGCTTCCTGTTCCGGAGCAGCTGTGACTGCAGAGGGCCGTTGTGCTTCTTCCGAGGAGATCTCCTTCTCCTCTGCCCACGGCGCTGCCGCTCCGGGCACTGCCTTTTTCACGGATTCGGGTCTTTTCTGGCTCCGGGGGACCATGATATTGACGACGAAGATGAGGGCCACGACTGCGGTTGCCAGAGCCGCAAGACTTACCGGCACCCGGATCCGAGCCGGCCTGAACAGTGCACCGAACTGAACGCGCCTGCTCCTCATCCCCTCCTGTTCGAGTTTCCGGTGCACCCTGTGCAGGAAATCGGTTGGTGGAGACATGCGCGACAGGGTGCTCATCCTCCTCCGCAGAGCCTGCAGCACGGCAAGTTCCTCACTGCACGCGGGGCAGGTTTTCAGATGCTCATCCATTTCTAGCTTCAGATCCCTGTCGAGCAGGTCATCCACATAATCGTTGAGATGTTTACGTATCCCTCTGCAATCCATCTATATGAGCCCCTTGAGCTTTTCCCTGAGGCGCCGACGTGCGCGTGCGATATTCGATTTCACGGTTCCCAGTTTCAAGCCACTTATCACTGAGATCTCCTCATAGGAGAGGCCTTCGATATCCCGGAGCACAACCACCAGACGCTGATCATCGGGAAGAGTGTCCATGGCACGCTGGACCTCCTCCTCGCGCTCCCTTCTCTCAAAGGCTCCGTTGGGTGCATAGGTGCAGTCCCTGATCTCCAGGGGGCGAGCATCGCTCTCAGGATCGGCCCACCCGTTGATCCTGACCGTCTCCCTTTCCCTCCGGTAGCCAGCCGAGGCGATTCTGTTCTTGCAGGTGTTGACAGTGACCCTGTACAGCCAGGTGGAGAAGGCAGACTTGAACTTGAAACCTTTCAGGGAGCGATATACCCTTACGAAAGTCTCCTGGGCACAGTCATCGGCATCATCATAATCGCCAAGCATCCTGTAGCACAGGTTAAAGACCATGTCCTGATGGCGTACGACCAGCCCATCGAAGGCCTTCGGATCTCCTGCCTGAAACGCCTCGACGAGTTCATGATCGGGTTTGTCTCTCTTTCTACTCATTTAGACCGTATTTGTCTGCCGTGGTTCCCCTCTGAAAGCCTATACCGAATCCGACCGGAAATCAAGAGGACCCTTCCCACATGATGCCTTTATGTGCCTGTACATCGGTACACTTGTCCAAACACCAGTTTATGCTTGACTATTGAGTTTTACTTTTGTAGGAATGTATACGATATATTATAGTATCAACACAGGCTGAAACCATGCCGAACACCAAGACCCTTGTGCTCATCAAACCTGACGGGCTGTCCAAGTCGCTCACAGGAAATATCCTCACCCAGTTGAGCGAAACCCATCTTCAGATCATCGGGGCAAAGATCGTGAAGGTTTCGAAGGAGCTTGCCGAGAAGCACTACGAGGCGCACAAGGGCAAACCCTTCTACAACGACCTCATCGACTACATCACGGGCAAGCTGCACATACGGCACAAGGTCATGGCCCTCGTATACTACGGCGAAAACGCCCTTGAAAAGGTACGGGACATATGCGGTGACACCAATCCGGAAAAAGCTGACCCCGAATCCATTCGGGGGAAATACGGCCGTATCCTCACGAGCGGACTGTATGAAAACGTGGTGCATACCAGCGATTCCGTCGAATCCGCTGAGCGTGAGATAAAACTCTGGTTCGAGCCTCACGAGATCATCTTCGAGATCTACCCCACCAAAGAGAAAGTCTTCAAGAACTACAAAAAAATGGTGTGGAAAGGCTGACCCACTGGGGGCGACTTTGCGCATTGCCCTGGTAAACACGAACCGCATTCAACCTCCTATTGCACCGATCGGCCTCGAGTACCTTGCGGAAACCCTTTTCCACGCTGGGTATAAACCCGATCTACTCGATCTGTGCTGGGAAGAGGACTGGCGCAACGGAATGCGGCGCTTCTTTGGCAGCAGGGAATACGACGTGGTCGGCTTTACACTGCGCAACACCGATGACTGTGCCTTCACAAGCAGGCACTCCTTTCTTCCCGAATTCCTCGACATACTCGACTGCGCGAGGGACATGACCGGGGCCTTTATCCTCGTGGGCGGCGTCGGCTTCTCCACCATGCCCGATTTGATCCTCGAGGCCTGCAGTGCTGATGCAGGAGTGCACGGGAGCGGCGAGCACACCATGCTCAGGCTTCTTCAATGTCTTGATCTGAACGAGGAGTGGCGGAGGATTCCCGGTCTGATTTTTCGTGAAGGCGATCGGCTGCACCGCAATCCCATGGACCCGGGCGGAGGTCCAGGACTCCCGCCCATGAAGAGGAGGTGGCTGGACAACCCCCGCTATTTTAACATGGGAGGACAGGCCGGCATCGAGACAAAGCGAGGCTGCCCCTGGAAATGTATCTACTGCTGCGAGCCCTTTGCAAAGGGCTCGAAGGTGATTGCACGGCCAGCCCGTGATGTGGCACAGGAGCTCCAATCCCTGATCGATCAGGACATCGATCACGTGCACACCTGCGACAGCGAGTTCAACCTCCCCCTCGAACATGCCGAGATGATATGCGAGGAGATTGTGCGCAGGGGGCTCGGGAGCAAGCTCCGCTGGTACGCCTATTGTACACCGTCACCCTTCACGCGGGAGCTTGCAGGACTCATGAAAAGGGCCGGGTGTACGGGCATAAACTTCGGAGTGGACAGCGGAGACGGGACCATGCTCCGCCGCTTGAACCGCCCGTATGGTCCTGAGGATATTCTGAGAGCGGTGAGATGGTGCAGGGATGAGGGAATCGTGGTCATGCTCGATCTGCTGTTCGGCTCACCGGGAGAGAGCCGGGAGAGCGTCACCCGCACCATAGAACTGGTAAAGGAGAGCGGCTCAGAGCGAGCCGGTGTCAGCACCGGTGTGCGTGTCTGGCCGGGAACCGTACTTGCCTCCCGGGTGAAGGATTCCCCTCTACGCAGCGGTTTGATCGGGAGCAATGGGCCCACTGAACCGCTCTTCTTCATCGAGCCTTCGCTCGGGAAAGAAATATTCGACCTTCTCGACAGGCTCATCGGTGGAGACGAGCGGTTCTTCTTCTTCAATCCCTCGGACGCTGGGCAGAACTACAACTACAACGGAAACGAGGTGCTCGTCGATGCCATCGATCGAGGGTACCGCGGCGCCTACTGGGACATACTGAGGCGTCTGCCTCTTTAAAACACAATCCGCTCCCTACGAGTGAGATTTATTGGGAAAGATATCTCGTGACGATTTTCAAGAGAGATCGACCCACACAGAACCCTTCTCGCATGATTCAACTGCCGCATAGATGAAGGCCATGCCCCGCAGACCGTCGTACACGGTGGGGAAGTTGTACTTCGACGTTTTCATGGGCTTTCCGTCAATATGTCGCCTTATGGCCTCCACCGCGCCTGTGTAGATGTTTGCAAAGGCTTCGAGGTAGCCCTCGGGATGCCCCACAGGAATGCGCGTCGCCCCGGCAGCCCTCTCCGACAGGTAGCCTGCCGCACGTGTGAGGGTCTCCCGCTCTTTGCCGTAGCGGAAAACCTCGAGGTAGTTGGGATTCTCCTGTTCCCACCGAATGGCACCCTTCGAGGCATAGGCCCGAATGCGGAGGGCGTTCTCCTCTCCCGTGGCTATCTGGCTAATGGTCATGATGCCTTTTCCCCCGCCCTTCAGACGGAGCAGGATGTTGGCATCCTCATCGAGCTTCCTATCCGGAAGGAAGGTACTCTTGTCTGCGCAGAGACTCGCCACGGGATCGTCGGTGATGTATTCGAGGAGATTGATGCAGTGGCTCCCCACGTCGCCGAGTGTG
>SMTZ1_10003744_pt1 | contig 15308 bp, 16 predicted proteins | sample DeeMarSWOR136_30_FD_25667 | JGI IMG/M metagenome (IMG submission 25667)
TGCCTGACTTCACCCCGGACTACATTCGCACGCTAGATCGCCCGTGTCCTGCAGCCGCCTTGTCTTCTCAACGTAGGCGAAAGGGATCCGGCAGCGAACTCTCGTTCATTCTCCCTTCGTCGATGCCGCTTGTTCCCTGATACATTTGCTTACGTCTGTTCCGGCGTGCTCTCGATCCGTTTGCGCACAAGGACGATGTGCTCCTTGAACAAATACACTGACTGCATGGAGGAAACCGGCACCCAGAGGTGATCCACCTTTTCCTCCAGCTGGTCAAGCTGAGCTGCCAGGTCGCCCGTGCTGCCCCCGGCACCTCGGGCTTCCCACGTGTGCTCGATCAATCGCAATTCGTGGTACAGCTTGTAGATCCGATGGTGCATTGTCCAGCCGTACAAGGCTGGCACAATCTTCGTCAGAGGATACAGGATGCCGATCACGGGGATGAGCAGCACGAGCAGCCTGCCGATCCACACCGCCAGCCAGAACGGAAGATAGCGCTGGAGGAATGGCCGACCCGACCGGTAGAAGCCACGCGCTTCCTCGCTCAGCGGAAGGTCTGTCGACTCTGCCGCCGGGAACTGTCCAGCCCTGCGGAAGATGCCCGGTCCGGAATGGATCTGTTCCGCGGCATCCAGCAGCAGGTATTGGATGGCCGGATGCAAGTCCCTGCGCACTACCAGGCTGGCCTTCGGCGCAAGCAGTACCACATCCGCTGGCGGCCGGTTACTGGCCATATCGCCCACGCCCGCGGGCACCACCAGCTTGTTCAGGAACGGGTACAACGCCACGTAGGCGTCCGCTCGCGGGAAGCTCGCAACCTCTATGCGCTCCGAAGCGAGCAACTGCCGAACTGTGGGAGAGTCCCACGAGCTCACCATGAGCACCGCATCGATCTCCCCGCTCAGCAGCTTCTTGCCGGCCTCTTTGGGCGTGAGCGCAAGCAGCTTGGCGAAGCGCTCAGTGATTCCGTTTCGCGCGAGCAGTTCGAGCGACAAGAACCGAGTGCCGCTGCCCTCCGCGCCGATCGATATTCGCCGGCCGCGGAGACCTTCCATTCCCCTGCCCGGGTTGCTACCGCGATAGAAGAACCACAAGGGCTCGTAGAAGACCGTGCCGAGCGACACGAGCGCGGGCGAGGCCCTCTCAGTGGTGGTGCCGCCTTGCAGAATGCCGACGCTCACCCCCGAACCCGGATCGTTCAGCTTGTTCAGATTCTCCAGAGCGCCTGCAGTCCGCAGAATCCGAAGCTCGATTCCTGTTCGTGCAAGAACCTCACGGTACCGCTCACCGACCTCATGGTAGGCGCCTCCCTCGGAGCCGGTAACCATCGTCACCGTGCGCGGCGGCATCGGTTGCGCGGCATCGATGATCTTCCACAGCACGACGACGGCGAGCACCGACACGCCGAGCAGCGCAATCATGAAATGGAGTCGATGTGCGCGTATGTACTCTCTTATCATCACGCCCGTATCCTATAACAGGAAGCCTATATACGCTGTCAGACTTGTCGTGACGCCCCTCCCAGAGAGGATTCGGCGAGGGGCGCCACGCCTGACCGAGCCCGACCCTATTCCGCGTAATCGATATCGATTCCCTGCTTCAGCAGCTCGTCGCGGCGGGCGGCGTTGTAACTGGAGATGTTGTCGTATTGCCGGTAGTACCCGCCGCTCACGTAGCGCAGCGCTTCCTTGAAGTGAAAGTGGTAGAGGCGGTTGTCGATGCGAAATATCTGGTGGCCTTCGTTGAACAGCACCACGGAAGGCCGGTACGTCAGGCCCAGCGCTTTCACCCACTGCGCCGGCGTCGTGACATCGCCATTGAGATCCACGATCGGCTGGGTCGACTCGGCATCGAACCGGACAACAGTGAATTTCTTAAGCTCGACCAGCACATCGGGATGGCTCAGCGTTTTGTCGTGAAAGCGTGCGCACTCCGCGCACTGCCTGTCCTCGAACAGGATAGCGAGTGGCCTGGTGTAATCCTTGAAGTCGGTCCGGGTCACGAACTGCGGGTGGTCACGAAACGCGTAAACTGCCGACTTGGCCTGCGCAGTGAGGTAATCGGCGAATGACTGTTTGCGATAGCTCTTGCTCTGCACGAAATCGAGCGCCTGGCGCAGGGCGCGCGGGTCGCGGTAGCCGGTAAGCTGGAGCACCTTGTTGCCGTCGAGATCGACCAACACGATCGTGGGGGTGGCAACGACCTTGAGGTGCCCGGCGAGCGCCCGTTCCGTGTAGGTTTTGCCATCGATCCACACCGTCTCCAGCACGCCGCGGATGTTGACGCCAATCACATCGAAATTCTTCTGGATGAAATCGCGGGTTTCGCCGCCGGTGAAGTTCTCCTTCAGCATCCGCGCACAGTATGGGCACTCGTCGAGGTGCAGGAATACCAGAACGTGCTTGCCCTGCTTGCGCGCCTCTTCGATGTCATGCTGGAAATCGAGAAAGCTCGCCTTGAACCACGACGGCATGGAATAGCTGATCCCGCCCGTCGTCTTCCCCCGCGCGGTCTCGGCGTGGGTTGGCGCGGCAGCCGCCAGTAGCAGCGTCACAATAGCGATCGACAGTCCTTTCATCACAACTCCATCGCCCCCGGGGTTTTCCCGTCGACAGATCACCAATCTAGTTGAAGCGGCCGCGAGAAGGAATATCGCCCGCACAGCGCGAAACAGGTGTTGATCGGCCCCTCTGGCCGGCTGACAATCACCGTCTATGGCCCACGATACCTCCTCCAGCAATGTCCGCCCCGCTCCCGACAAGGAGTTGGTCGATATCGCCGACTATGTGCTCGGCTACCAGGTGAACAGCCGGGAGGCCTACGAGACGGCGCGTTACTGCCTGATGGATAGCCTCGGTTGCGCGTTCCTCGCGTTGAAATATCCCGAGTGCGTGCGGCATCTCGGGCCGCTGGTGCCGGGGACGACGGTGGCGAACGGCGCGCGGGTACCGGGCACGAAATTCGAGCTCGACCCGGTGAAGGCCGCGTTCGACATCGGTGCGCTGGTGCGCTGGCTGGATTTCAACGACACCTGGCTCGCGGCCGAGTGGGGCCACCCTTCCGACAACCTCGGTGCAATCCTCGCCGTGGCCGATTACCTTTCGCGCAGCGGCAAGCCCATCGCCATGCGTGATGTGCTGACGTGGATGATCAAGGCGCATGAAATCCAGGGCGTGATGGCGCTCGAAAACAGCTTCAACCGTGTCGGGCTCGATCACGTGGTGCTGGTGAAACTCGCCTCCGCGGCGGTCGCGACCGCCATGCTGGGCGGAACCAGGCAGCAGATCATCGATACGCTCTCACAGGTATGGGTGGACGGCCAAAGCCTGCGCACTTACCGCCACGCGCCCAACACCGGCCCGCGCAAGAGCTGGGCGGCGGGTGACGCGACGAGCCGCGCAGTTCGCCTGGCGCTCATTACCATGAATGGCGAGATCGGCTATCCCTCCGCGCTCACCGCCAAGGGCTGGGGTTTCTACGATGTGTCCTTCAAGGGCGAGCGCTTCAGGTTCCAGCGCGACTACGGCTCCTATGTGATGGAGCAGATCCTTTTCAAGATCTCCTTCCCGGCCGAGTTTCACTCCCAGACCGCGGTCGAGTGTGCGGTGAAGCTGCACCCGCAGGTGAAGGACCGGCTGGATGCCATCGAGCGCATCGTGCTCACCACGCACGAATCGGCGATCCGCATCATCAGCAAGACCGGGCCGCTGCACAATTACGCCGACCGCGACCACTGCCTTCAGTACATGGTGGCGATCGGGCTCATCAAGGGCAATCTCACCGCCGACGACTACAAGGACGCGGCCGCCGCCGACCCGCGCATCGACACGCTGCGCCACAAGATGGAAGTGGTCGAGGACACGCGCTACTCGCGCGAGTACCACGAGCCCGACAAGCGCTCGATTGCCAATGCCATCCAGATCTTCTTCAAGGACGGCGGCAAGACCGGCAAGATCGAGATCGAATACCCCATCGGCCACCGGCGCCGTCGCGCCGAAGGCATCCCGGTGCTGGTCGCCAAGTTTCGTGATGCGCTTGCCACGCGCTTCCCGGAAAACCAGGCCAGAGCGATACTCGATCTCTGCCAGGACGCCGCGCGCCTCGAGCGCATGCCGGTGCACGAGTTCATGCAGGCGCTTGTGTGCGAGTGATCGTGCGCAACGGTGATTGCCCGATGCGACGACACAGCGCCCACGGGCGGCTCGTCGCCTCGGCTGTTCTGGTGATTCTCGTCTTGATCCCGTCGTCGCACGCCGCCGAGGCGCGCAAGACTGGTCAGCCTGTGACCGTCACGGAGGAGATGCGCGGCGCCGGCATGGTGTCGAGCGGTGTCACCTTGCCGCCGATTCCGCCGGTTACCGGTAACCGCAAGAACCCCGTGCCTTCGTGGGGCAAGCCGCTGCCCTATCCCATCGTCATCGCCGACCGGCGCAATAATCGCCTCATCGAGGTGACGCCGGACAAACGCATCGTTTGGGAATTCCCGTCGCCGAGTCTGATACTTTACCGCGGCAACGAGGATGTCAATTTCTCTGTCGACGGCAAGCTGCTGGCAGTGAGCGAGGAAGACAACTACGACGTCCACATCATTGACTACGAGAAACGCGCGCTCACCTGGACCTACGGCACGCCGGACCACAAGGGCTCCGCGCCTGGCTTCCTTGACTATCCCGACGACGCTCACATTCTTTCCGACGGTACCTTCGTCACCGCAGACATCCGCAACCACCGCGTTCTGATTATTGATCCGAAGACAAGCGAGATTGTCACGCAGTGGGGTACGACCGGTAAGCGCAACCATAATCCGCCTCACGAACTGGCCGCGCCTAATGGCGCCACGCCGCTCGACAACGGCGACATCCTCGTCACCGAAATCGGCGGTGCCTGGATCACGCGCATTACGCGTGACTCCAAAGTAGTGTGGAGCGTGCAGGCACCGCGCATCCACTATCCGTCCGACGCCTTTCCAACCGTGGACGGCAAGCACGTGATTGTGGCGGATTTCTGGAAGCCCGGGCGCGTCGTGATCTTCGATCCGGGCACGCGCAAGGTGATTTGGGATTACTTCGTCAAGGCGGGCGAGAAGATGCTCGACCATCCCTCGCTCGCGCGCGAGCTGCCCGATACCGGCGACATTATCGTGGCCGACGATTTGCGCGAGCGCGTCATTGTGATCGATCGCCAGACCAAGGAAATCATCTGGCAGTACGGCGTGACCGATCAGCGGGGTCATGAGCCCGGCTACCTTTGGTACCCTGACGGTTTCGATATTGACGTGTTCCGCGACTGGAAGGGCGCGCTCTCCGGCAAACCCAAATGACGCAACCCATGGCACGCTCATGAGCAAATTCTTCAGGGTCCCGCGGCACGAGGCGTGCGATGGCGCCGTCCGCGCCTCGATGTTTCAGAGGCTGCCCCTCAGGCGCCCCGCCGCAACGGCTGTGCACAAATTGACTGGTCACGAGGCGAACCAGGGCTAATGCCCTGCACGAGTTCAGCATGACGGCGGACATCAGAATCTGCTTTGTTGGAGACTCTTTCGTGAATGGTACTGGCGATGAAACGGCGCTAGGCTGGGCGGGTCGGCTGTGTGCGGCGGCTGCAAAGCGAGGCGTCCCGGTCACCTATTACAACCTTGGTGTCAGACGCAACACGAGCAAGGACATTCTGTTGCGCTGGGAGAAAGAGGTTGCCCGCCGGCTGCCTGACACTTGCGATGGCAGGGTGGTTGTCTCATGCGGGGTAAACGACACCGTAGTTGAAGACGGAAAAGTGCGGATTCGTCCCGAAGCGTCCTGCGCAAACCTCCGTGCCATACTTGATGGCGCACGCAAACACAAGGTTATTCTGGTCGGACCACCGCCTGTCGATGACGAACAGCAGAACGAGCGGATTCACAGCCTCTCGAACGCGTTTGCCCGGGAGGCCGAGCTGCTCGGCGTGCCATTTATTGAGCTGTTCTCGGCGCTCGCGGCAAACAACGCCTACATTCGGGAAATTTCGAGCGGCGACGGCGCTCACCCTGGCAGCGACGGCTACGCGACGATGGCCGCTATCATCTCATCGTCGCCTGTATGGTGGTTTCACGGGCACTGACAAACGGCCTTCATGGGCCGCACGGAGCAGAACAACACATGACTGATACCTTCAAGGCACTGTTGCTGGAAGAGCAGGACGGCAAAGTCAAAGCGTCCATCCAGACCCTTGGCGACGACCGTCTACCGGCCGGTGATCTGGATGTCACGGTCGCGGTCGAATATTCGAGCCTCAACTACAAGGACGGCATGGCCATCAAGGGTATCGGCAAGCTGGTGCGCAAATACCCGCACGTGCCGGGCATCGATTTCGCCGGCAGCGTGCTCACGAGCCAGAGCCCGGCCTACAAGCCGGGCGACAAGGTGGTGCTGACCGGCTGGCGCGTGGGCGAATGGCTCTGGGGTGGCTACGCACAGAAAGCCCGCGTGAAGGCCGACTGGCTACTGCCGTTGCCGCATGGACTCAGCACCAAACAAGCCATGGCGCTCGGCACCGCCGGCATCGCCGCCATGCAGGCGGTGATGGCACTGGAGGAACATGGCCTTACCGCAGATCAGGGCGAGGTGCTGGTCACCGGCGCGAGCGGCGGTGTAGGTTCGCTAGCGGTGATGATCCTCGCCGCACTGGGCTACAAGATCGCCGCCTCCACCGGCCGCAAGGAACTGCACGACTATCTGAAAGAGCTCGGCGCAACCAGCATCATCGAGCGCGCCGAGCTCGATACGCCGCCTGCCCGCCCGCTCGACGTGGAGCGCTGGGTCGGTTGCATCGACAGCGTCGGCGGCACCACGCTCGCACATGTGCTCACGCACATGAAATATCGCTGCTCGGTGGCCTCGGTCGGGCTCGCCGGTGGCAACAAGCTCGAAACCACGGTGCTGCCGTTCCTGTTGCGCGGCGTGAACCTGCTCGGCATCGATTCGGCGATGTGCCCGATCGAGCGGCGAACGCAGGTATGGGCGCGGCTTGCGCGCGATGTCTCGCGCACCAAGCTCGATGCCATTACCGGCGTCGCCCCGCTTGCCGACCTCCCCCGCCTTGCAGACGAAATACTCAAGGGCAAAGTGCGAGGCCGCATGGTAATTGACGTGAATTCCTAGGAGATTCGGGCCGTCGGTTCTGCGTATTGATTTAGCTCAAAGCGCGGCCGGCCGCCCTGCTGGCACCCTTGGTATGCTACCCAAACCAAGGAGACCGCCGTGTCCAACGAGGGCTATCACGAACCGATCAGTGAAATGACCGATGCCACGCGCGATATGCATCGCGCCATAATCTCCCTGATGGAAGAGCTGGAGGCAGTGGACTGGTACAACCAGCGCGTCGACGCCGCCCGCGACCCGGAGCTTAAGGAAATCCTGGCGCACAACCGTGACGAGGAAAAAGAGCATGCCGCCATGCTTCTCGAATGGGTCCGGCGCGCGGACCCGACGTTCTCAAAAGAACTCAAAGACTACCTGTTCACCAACAAGCCGATCGCGCATAAGTAATGTGCGCTCCCGCGCGACTCTATCATGCACGCCACGGCCCGGTCGGGACCGATGAAGGAGAAAGACGGCGAGCACCCCTTAGGTGACGCCGGACAGCTTGCTCTGCTCGGCCTTTTTGCCGCGGTGTGGATCGCCGACTCGTTCTTCCTGCGGCTGTCGACGTTTCCGGCGGCAAGCGTGTCGCTCTTCGTTCGTCTGGCCATCGCACTACCGATACTTGCCGTTGCGCTCTACCTCGTCTGGGCTGCCCATGTGGTCCTCTATCACGAACAGCCTGATCATGTCGCGACATCAGGTGTCTTTCGCTACACGCGACATCCGATGTATCTCGGCTCCCTGCTGATCTACCTGAGCCTGGTGCTGGCGACCTTGTCACTGCTGTCGTGCGCGTTGCTGGTCGGGATCTTCCTCTTCTACGACTATATCGCCGGATACGAGGAGCGACTGTTGCTGGAGCAATATCCGGACGAGTATCGGCGCTACCGTGACCGCACTGGAAAGTGGCTACCGAAGATCGGGACGCAGACATGACATTAACATTCGTCGCACCATTACAGACGGCCTGCGGCGATCGCGCTCACGTTGCGCGGGGGAGTGAAAGATGAACGACCTCACCGCCGTTGAAATCCATGCGTTGAACGAGGCGCTCGACGATGAGTACCGGGCGTGGGCGACCTACGATCAGGTAATCCGCGACTTTGGCGAACTACGACCGTTTAGCAATATTCGCGAAGCCGAGGCACGCCATATCGAGGCCCTGCGCGAACTGTTCGACCGCTACGGCCTGCCGCTGCCAGCCAATCCGTGGCCCGGCAAGGTCGCGCACTATCCCACCGTGCGCGCCGCCTGCGCGGCCGGCGTCGCAGCCGAGATTGAAAACGGCGCGCTCTACGAACGGCTACTCGCGAGCACCCAGCGCCCCGAGATACTCGCAGTGTTCCGCAACCTGCGGGAAGCGTCGCAGCAACGTCATCTTCCGGCCTTTCAGCGCTGCGTCGAACGCGGCGCGGAAGGTAGTGGTGGGCATGGCCGGGGTGGCGGCGCCCGCCATCGTTGGGGTTGGCGACGCGACACATGACCTCTATCCTGGAAAAGGGCGGTGGGACGTTTCCTGGCATCAAGCTGCTGCTGTGCGAGAACCCGCTGCCCCCGCTCGAGGCCGCGATTGCAGCGGCGCAGGCCGAGGTGCCGCGCAGTAACTATTACACCGAAGCATATTCGGCACCGCTGCGCCGCCTGATTGCGCAGCAACTCGGTGTCCCCGAGCGGCTGATCCACATCAACGCCGGCTCGGAGCTGATCCTGCGCCAGCTGTTCGAGCGCTTCGGCCAGCAGGTGCATTTGCTGACGCCGACCTACGCACTGTTCCCGGAAATCGCGCAGCGTTACACGGAAACTCCGTTGCTTCCGGAGAACAATTTTGCGTTCGATCTCGCACAACTGGAAATTCCCGCCGGCGCGACACTGGCCGTGATCGTGAATCCCAATAATCCCAACGGCGGCACCTTCCACATGGCCCCGCTGCCGGAGCTGCTGCACCGCTACCCGAACACGCGCTTCCTGGTAGACGAGGCGTTCATCGGTCTCGCCGGGCAGTCGGTTGCACAGCTTGTACCCGCGCACCCCAACCTGCTGGTAACGCGCACGCTGTCGAAGGCTCACAGCCTCGCCGGCTTCCGGGTCGGCTACGCGGTTCTGCCTGAAGCGATTGCCGAGGATCTCAACCAGCACAACGATGCCTATCCACTGGCGCGCCCGAGTGAGGCGGCTGCCATCGCCACGCTGCAGCACGAGGAGCAGATCCGGGTGCGCGCCCGGGAGCTGCGCCAATGGACTGGGGCGTTGTCCGCACAGCTGCGCGAGCTCGGAGTGCGCACCTACCCGACCGAGACCTATTTCTTTCTCGCCGATTTCGCACCACATGCTGCCGCGGCGCTCGCCGAACAACTGAAAACACAGAATATTCTCGTCAAGCCGCTCAACGATCCGCGACTTGGAGCTGGCTTCATGCGCGTCACCACGGCGCTGCCGGAAGACAACGCACGGTTCGTCTCGACCCTGAAGACACTGCTCGGAAAAAAGACCTGACGGCAAGGAGCAGGAAGTGGACCCATTGCTGTGGTGGATTGTCGGAAGCGGGCTGCTCATGAGCGCGATTGCTCTGGTCGGTAGCGTCACGCTGCTGCTAAGCGAGCAGGTGCGGCAGCGCATCCTGCTGCCCCTGGTGGCGTTCGCGGCTGGTTCACTCCTAGGCGGCGCGTTTTTTCATATGCTCCCGGCGAGCCTCGCGGCTGGAATGAGCGAGGTCACGGTTTATACACTGACTCTTTGCGGTTTCGCGGTGTTCTTTGCCCTCGAGCAGTTCCTGCACTGGCACCACTGCCATCGGGCTGAGACCGAATGCAAGAAGCCGCTTACCTACCTGATTCTGATCGGCGATGGATTGCACAATTTCCTCGGCGGACTGGCGGTGGCAGGCACCTTCTTGATCGACGTTCGCCTCGGGATCGTGACCTGGCTCGCCGCCGCGGCACACGAGATTCCACAAGAGCTCGGCGACTTTGGGGTGCTGGTGCATGGCGGTTGGGATCGCCGCCAGGCGCTGTTCTACAACGTGCTTTCGGCGCTGACGTTCCTGGTCGGCGGCCTCATCGCCTACGTTGCGTCATTCCGCCTCGATGTGTCATTCCTGGTGCCGTTCGCTGCCGGCAACTTCATCTATATCGGTGCTGCCGACCTGATTCCCGAGGTCAAGGCACATGACGATCTTCGGGCCAATATCGTTCACTTCGCCGCTTTCGTCGTGGGTGTGGGGCTCTTGCTGTGGGTCAAGGTCGCACTGGAACCGTAGGTCTGGCGGGCCAATGACCCAGATATACCAGGCGGTACTCCTGCTGTCCCTGCTGTCCTGCCTGACGACGGCCGCGGGAGTGGTTCTGGCATTGTCACTGCGCGAGAACGCGCGCGCGATCGCCGCAGGCATTGGGTTCTCCGCGGGCATTATGGTACTGATCTCGTCGGTCGAGCTGATACCGGAGGCAATCGCCGCCACGGGCATCGGCGCCACGTTCAGTAGCGCTGCGCTCGGCGCCGCGCTGTTGTGGGTAGCGCACCTGGTCATCCCGCACACCCACCTCTTTCCAGAAACCGGACTGGGGAACCGGGTAATGATGAAGTCCGCCTATCTCGTGGCGCTCGGTCTGATCTTGCACGACGTGCCGGAAGGCTTCGCCATGGCCAACGCCTATGTCGCCGCGCCCGCGCTCGGCGTGCTGGTGGCGCTGGCCATCGCCCTGCACAACCTGCCGGAGGAGTTCGCGATGGCGGTGCCGCTAGTGCTGCTGCGTAACAAGCGTCTGCTGTTCGGCGCGGCGTTCCTTTCGGCGCTGGCGGAACCGCTGGGCGCGATCATCGGCCTCCTGGCTGTTAGCGTCGCGCCCTCGCTCAACGCCCATTTCATGGCGTTTGCCGCCGGGGCGATGCTGTTCGTCTCGATCCATGAACTTGTGCCGATGGCGCGACGTTACCGTCATCCCGCACTGTTCCTCAGCGGGGCGGTAGTGAGCGCGCTGGTATATGGGCTGCTCGCGCACATGACCGTGGGATTGCCGGTCACAGAAGTGCCCTGAGGGAACCGCAACCGGACACCGATTTATCACCGACTGCACACAACCAGCCACGATGTACTCACGAATCCTGCCTGCCGTCGGCGGAAGCCCGACTTCCGAGCATGCCCCCAACAACCCATCGGTCTTTCCAAAGACCATTCAGCCGCCCTAGGTATCGTGCAATTCGTAGACACGGGCTCGCTTCCGATGGGAGCGCAACCTGCCATCCACAGCAGGGCGATCAAGAAAGCGCGCCGTGCCACGGCGAAGAAGGCAGTTCAGTCCGCGCGCGAGAACCGCCGGTGAAGCAGGATCAGGACAATCCAGGCGGCAGCCCCCATGAAGGATAGCGTCCGCGCGCTATGGGCGCGTCGCATTCAGTGCTCGTTATCCTCGTCGCTACCGAGGCTGTGCTCCGACTCGAGCCACATGACGTTCACGATGCCAAAGGCGCAGGCGAGCAATACGCCGAGTATCCAGGTGAAATACCACATGTTTGATCCTCCTCGTCAGTACACCGATCCACCCTGCTCGCGAATGTCCTTCACTGTGACCTTGCCGCGCATCTTGCGATAGGCCCAGGTGGTATAGCCGATCACAATCGGAAGGAACAACACCACGACCCAGAACATGATCGACAGGGTAAGCGGGCTCGAGGTCGCGTCCCACATCGTGAGGCTGGCACCCGGCTCGGAACTCGAGGGCATGATGAACGGGAACATCGCCAGCCCGGCGGTGAGAATCACGCCGGCCACCGATACGGCGCTCGCCACGATTCCGGGCCCCGGTCGGTTGCGCGCCGACAGCCACACGGCGAGCAGCGCACCGGCAAAGCCTGCCGCCGGTGCGAGCCACATCGACGGGTGCGCACGGAAGTTCGCGAGCCACGCGCCGCCCGCGCGCTCGATGGCTTTGGCGAGTGGTGGAACTACAGCATTCGGATCCGGCATCGACACGATCCGGTAGCCGTCGATTCCGCCCGCGACCCAAAGCCCGGCCGCGGCAAAGGCACCAATCAGGACCAGCGCCGACACGCGCGCCGCTCGCGCGGCGCGCGCCGCGATCGCGCCCTCGGTGCGAAGCTGCAGGTACATGCCGCCGTGCATCACGAGCATCGCCAGACTCACGACGCCGGCGAGCAGCGCGAACGGATTGAGCAGCTGCCAGAAACTACCGGTGTAGAACGGCCGCAGCGTGTCGTCATAGTGAAACGGCACCCCTTGCAACAGGTTACCGAAGGTAACGCCGAACACGAGTGCCGGGACCGCGCCGCTAACGAACAGGCCCCAGTCCCAGAAGCCGCGCCAGCGCGGATCGGGCACCTTGCTGCGAAAGTCGAACCCGACCGGCCGCAGGATAAGCGCGAGCAGTACGAGCAGCAACGCGAAATAGAAACCGGAAAACGCCGCCGCGTATACGAGCGGCCAGGCGGCAAACAGCGCACCGCCAGCGGTGACGAACCACACCTGGTTGCCCTCCCACACCGGCCCGATCGAGTTGATGACGACGCGACGTTCGTCGTCGTTGCGCGCCGCATAGCGCAGCAGCGCCGCCACGCCCAGGTCAAAGCCGTCCGTCAGCGCAAACCCGATCAGCAGCACGCCGACGAACAGCCACCAGATGAATTTTAGGGTGTCGTAGTCAAAGATCATGGGCACCTCCCCTCAGTCCAATCGCTGCGCCGGACTGGTGGCGAGCCCGCCGCCCCCTTCCAGATGGTAACGCCCGGTGCCGAGGCTGGACGGACCCAGACGGACGTACTTGAGCATGAGGTACACGTCGGCCACGAGCAGTGCGGTGTAAAACACCACGAAACCTGCGAGGCTCAACGCGACGTCCCCGGCACGGATGCTCGAGACCCCAAGGAACGTCGGCAACACCGTACCGATCGACCACGGCTGGCGACCGAATTCAGCAACGAACCAGCCGGCCTCGGAGGCGAGCCACGGCAGTGGCAGGCTCCACAAAATCGCCTTGAGCAACCAGCGCCGCTCCTCCGCCGTTCGCCGCGCGCAGTAAAAGAATGCGAGCGCGAACAGCAACAAGATCCAGAACCCAGATGCCACCATGAGACGAAAGGACAAGAACAGCGGCGCCACCTTCGGAATCGTGTCACGCGCCGCCTGCGCGATTTGCGCTTCCGTGGCGTCAGTAACGTTCGGCGTGTAGCGCTTGAGGAGAAGTCCATAGCCCAGGTCCTGCTCATGCGCACTGAACTTGGCGCGCACCTCGTCGCTGGAGTCGCCGGCGCGCAGCCGCGTGAGCGCATCGTAGGCGAACATGCCGCGGCGTACGCGCGCCTCGTGTTGGGCGATCAGCTCCTTGATCCCGGTAACCGGCTCGTGGATGGAGCGAGTTGCGATCAGGCCCATCACCCAGGGAATGCGAATGGCGCCGCGTGTTTCCATCTTCTGGTCGTCGGGCCAACCAATGACCGTGAACGAGGCCGGCGGCCGCTCGGTTTCCCAGGCAGCCTCGATCGCCGCCAGCTTGACCTTCTGCACCTCGCCGATGCGGTAACCCGACTCGTCGCCGAGCACGATCACTGACAGCGTCGACGCGAGGCCGAAACCGGCCGCCACGGCGAATGAGCGTCGCGCGAATGCCAGATCGCGGCCTTTGAGCAGATACCATGCGCTCACCGCGAGCACAAACATCGCTCCGGTGACGTAGCCGGCCGCGACCGTATGCACGAACTTCACCTGCGCGACCGGATTGAACACCACGTCGCTGAAACTCGTGAGCTCCATCCGCATCGTCGCCATGTTGAACTCGGCGCCGACCGGAAACTGCATCCAGCCGTTGGCGATCAGGATCCACAGCGCCGAGAGGTTCGAGCCGAGCGCCACCAGCCAGGTCACGGCCAGATGCTGAACCTTGGTGAGCCGGTCCCAGCCAAAGAAGAACAATCCGACGAACGTGGACTCGAGAAAGAACGCCATCAGGCCTTCGATCGCGAGCGGCGCACCGAAGATGTCGCCGACATAGTGTGAGTAGTAGGCCCAGTTGGTGCCGAACTGGAACTCCATGGTGATGCCGGTTGCCACCCCCATGGCGAAGTTGATGCCGAACAGCTTTCCCCAGAACCGGGTCATGTCCTTGTAGATCTGGCGTCCGGTCATGACGTAAACCGACTCCATGATCGCCAGGACGAACGACAGGCCGAGGGTGAGCGGCACGAACAGAAAGTGGTACATCGCCGTCGTGGCGAACTGCAGCCGCGAGAGGTCGACCAGTGTCTCGTCAATCATCGCGGCATCTCCTGATGATGGGCCGGGACGGGCGCAAACAGACGGGACGGCTCCGGCACTGGCGCTTCACGGAAAAACGCGTACCAAAGCCCGGCGAGCAACATGAACTTCACGATCAACACGATGACAAGCTCGCGGGCCAGCGGGTGTCCGCTCAGCCACGCGTGCGGACGGGAAACCGACGGCTGCACTGCCTGTTTGTTCGCGTTTGTCACCATGAGCAGACGCGTCGCCCGAATCCGGCGGCGCCACGGATCGCCAGCGCAAGCACAGCACCATATGCTTGTCGCCGCGTACACGAAACGCTCACGGTACGTGGCACGGATCTGGCTGCTTTGACCGGGATCAACATTATCCCCTTCAAAAGTGGGTACGTTCACTGCAAGCCGGGCGACGAGCGCACCCAAGATGGCAACCTTTGGTACGGGCCAGATCGGTTACCACGAGGATCGCGCGCCAGGACCCCGCGCTTGCGCCCCGACATCTCTGAGGAGGCACCGCCATGTATTCGCGAATCCTGATTGCCGTCGATGGAAGCCCGACGTCGGAACATGCGCTTCGGCATGCCATCGGCCTCGCCAAGGACCTTTCCGCTACCCTGCGTATCGTGCATATCATCGACATGGGGGTTCTTCCGGTGGGACCGGAAATAGCCATCGACATTGGCGCCATCATGAAGGCGCGTCGTGCCGCGGGGGAGAAGATGCTTCAGTCCGCCCGCGACACCGCGCGCTCGGCCGGCATCGAGGCCGAGACGCGGCTGGTGGAAACCGGGGCACCCACGCAACGAATCGCCAGTGTGATCGCCGATGAGGCGAAGTCATGGCCGGCTGATCTGGTGATTACCGGCACGCATGGTCGAAGCGGTGTCGCACGCATGCTGGTTGGCAGCGTGGCCGAAGGTGTTGCGCGCGTCTCGCCAGCTC
>SMTZ1_10004925_pt1 | contig 15304 bp, 13 predicted proteins | sample DeeMarSWOR136_30_FD_25667 | JGI IMG/M metagenome (IMG submission 25667)
TCGATATATTTCAATCCGCCATGGCGGTACACAAATTGGCGCTGGAAAAGAAATTAATGCCCTAAGCTTGGCAGCTGTTGGCTCTAAAACGACATTATCTTATATCGAAGCTTACAGCAATAAAGATGATGCTATTGAGTGGTGGGGTGGAAAACCACGCTGTGACCATCTGGTGGCTGCTCTGTGTCAGGATGATGCTATCGATCTGGATGAGGGTAACCGCTCTATGATGCAGTATGTATTTGTTATTCAAGATCAAAACGGTGATGCTGCCGATACAAGAATAGGGGAACATGACGGGTGCCACAGTAATAACATTGGCGGTGAGCCGACTGCTTATCCCATGATTGTAAATGCTACTTATTTAGGCGCGGGTAAGGAGGGAGCTGAAGCCAATTATATTTTCAGATTACGCGAAAACTGGGGTGGCGAATACCTCAACGGTATCTTTGGCGATTTTAACGGTAAGGCAGTCAGAATCGACAGCTCCACTACCCCCGATTCATACAATAGACTACAAGACGGTGAAATCATTTTTAATAACAATCTCTGGTGGAATATTGCAGCTGGTGATGATTGGGTATCGCTCACAAATGCAGAATGGACCGCTGAGTATTTCAACAATGCTGACAATAAAAATGATGTGGTTGATCCTCAACTAGCCAGCATAGGCCGTAAACCAAGTGATAATGGTTTAGATCCGTTACCGTCTGTGGCTGGACCGGCATGGGATGACATCAATACAACCCCATTAGAAAAGAATAATGACTTCTTCGAATGGGCACCTTATAAGGGTGCGTTTGGCCTAACCAATTGGTTAGAAGGTTGGACGGCCCTCGATCACTATGGAATAGTTAAAGGTGGTGCCGCTTCCATTGAACGGATTAATGGTGGATTGATAGCAGAAAGTTTTGTCTTAGAACAAAATTATCCCAATCCATTCAATCCGGTTACTAAGATCGATTTCTCAATAACTAAGAGTGCTAAAGTCGAATTGAGTATTTATAATATCTTAGGACAAAGGATTGTTACTCTGGTAAATGACAACCTGCCTGTTGGTAAATATTCCATTACCTTTGATGCATCTAACCTGTCCAGCGGGACTTATATTTACAGACTCAAAACAGATGCCCACGTGATGACCAGGAAGATGGTGTTAATCAAATAAAAAAAGCCCTACCTAATAAAACCCTAGGCTACAGGAGGCGATGCTGCTTTAGCAGTGTCGCCTTTTTTATTGGCTGATTTCCCGGTACGGTATAAATCCGGGATGACAGTTATAAATTGAACAATTTCCTGTTATCCACTATATCGGCTCGGTCTTTGAGATATTGATACCAGTCAGCGAAGGCTTGATTGCGTTTTTGATTCAAAAGTCTCTGACGAATGGACTCCTTTTGCACTAAAAATGCTGATGAATCGAATGCTGTTTTTGATAATAATTGTTGCCAGTATAAACCGCGATTTGTTTCGATCATGTCTGATATTTGCCCTTCTGTCAATGAGAACGCCGTTGAATTAAAAATATGATCAAGCCCTAAGCCGGGCACACTGGAAGTCAAAGAAAACTCAGATGTGGAATCAAATTTCATGATATTCTGTGTATCCTGGGTAGTGATGAGCCTAAGATCTGTATTATCGTTAATTTTCTCCTGGACCGATGAGGCAAATTCTCTCGCTCTCTGTTTTTGTTTCTCCAGCTTTACACGTGTTATTACAGAATTTTTAACCTCTTCAAAGGGTTGTGGCCCCTCCTTTTTAATCTCAGCAATTTTGAAGATTGCGAAACCTTTTTCGGTATAAATCACCTCACTGATAGTACCCAGAGGATTGCGAAAAACAAAGTTGAAAATTTGATAATTGCGTCCGAAACCAGGAATAAAATTACTGGACTCAAAAATATCAGCGGTTTTTTCAATTGTTAACTTATGTTGCTGGACCTCTGGTACTCGGTCCAGCTACTATTTTTAAAAGAATGTGGCTCACCTTAACCTGTTCCTGCCCATCTTTGACACGCTTATCTTCAATCTTAATTAAATGTAACCCATACTGTGTTTCAACAGGGCCCACGATTTCACCCACTTCGCCATTGAAGGCTGCCTCTTCAAAGGATTTTACCATTGCACCGCGTTCAAAAAAATCGTATCGCCCTTGATTTGTCTCTTTAGCAGGATCTTCACTAAATTCCATGACTAACTCATTAAAATCTTCACCTGCAGCTACACGTTCTCTAATTTCTTTAAACTCACTTATCACGCGCTGTGTATCTTTTTCGCTAGGAGTTAAAGAAAACATAACATAGTCTAATTTACGCGATTCTTCCCGGTGATAGTCAGCGATATTTTCTTTGTAAAAATTCAACGCTTCTTCATCACTAACGACCATTTCAGGATCGCGAAACTTAGAAAAAGGCACCTCTATATACGCCACTCTGGCTTTCACATTGTTTTTTGTAAATTCTTCCTCAATTTCACTATCGCTGACTCTTACAGTAGATGTGATTATATTTTGAAGCTTTTGAAAGGGTAACTGTTGCCTGTAAAATTCCTCGATTTGTAACCATGGTATCTGTGGATTGCCAAATGATGCGTAATATTTATTCCAATCAAATTCTCCTTCGGTTTGAAAACTAGGATTATTTCTTATCTCTTCCAGAGGATAATTTCTGATTTGATAAACAATTTCCGAATCCGTTACCGCAATTTTCAATTTATCCATCTCCTCCTGGAACAGTACGCGCTGTATGAAATTTTCCCATACTTGATTACGTAAATTTTCCAATTGACCTTCGCTTAATTCATCATCTCGTCTAGATCGTTCGCTTTGGTATAGCTGTTGGTATAAGTCTGAAAACATCTCATATGTCAATTCCTGCCCGTTTACCTCCCCGACTACATTCTTGCGCATGCTTAAACCGGTATAATCCATACCCCACTCAAATACCATCAAACCTATAAAGGCAAGTGCTACGATTATGATAAAGATCTTGCTGTATTCACGAAGTTTTGTCATCATGGTAAAATGATCTCCTCTCTTTTATAAATCCATAATTTACAATGCATTCTATACTAATTCAACTTTAATACAGACCGGCTAATTGGTATATCTATACATTTTGCAACAAAAACATTTTGCCTGAATAAATTGATTTTATTAAGTTTAAGGTCTATGCATACTATTGAATATGTACTCGTAAAAGTTATCTATGAAGTATTACGGAGAATTCCATTCCGGGTGAGTTTAGTACTGGCGTATTTTTGCGCACTAATTTTACAATATATTGTCAGATATAGACGTAATCATGTCTATGAAAGTCTAAGAGCTGCATTTCCTGAGCATGATAATAGCCAGTTGAAGGCAACCGTTAAGGATGTTTATTATAACTTTTCTATGTTGTGGATTGAAATATTACAAAGCTGGCGTTTGAACAAAACGTTTTTCAAAAAAAATTATAAGGTACATAATTGGGAGTCCGTTGAAGAAGCACTGCGCAAGAATAAAGGTCTAATAATGCTTACCGGTCATTTTGGTAATTTCGAATGGTTGGGATATTATGTCGCTTCTAGATGTAAAAGTTTGTATGCAATTATGAAAAAAGTAAGAAATCCACGCATAAACAATTTAATCGTTAGAACCAGAGAAAACCTCGGCGTACGCTTGATATATACACATGGTGCTCTGAAAAAAGGATTGTCGGTTATAAAAAAAGGGCGTATCATTGGAATCGTGGCCGATCAGGACGCAGGGGACAAAGGAATTTTTGTGAATTTTATGGGAAAGCCGTCGTCAACAGCACGTGGTGGTGCTATTTATCATATAAAAACAGGTGCGCCATTAATTTATTGTACCTGTCTACGCAGGCATCGGGGCAAATATGAGTTATTCTTCGAGCGTATTCCGGATGCGGTCTCAAAAGAACTCAGCGAGGAAAATATTTATGCCATAACTCAAACTCATACAAAATATCTGGAAAAGTGGATTCGAAAATATCCCGGTCAATATTTTTGGACCCACAGAAGATGGAAAACCCGGCCAACTTCAAATGAAATGGAAATTTATAAAAATTTACAAAAACTCTCGCTGAAGAAGTATTTCGTTGATATTCATAATCCTAAAGAAGAGCAGTGGGTTTCTGAATGAATGCCTTAAACAAATCTAAAAAAATACTGATTATCCAGACCGCATTTTTAGGGGATGTCATCCTGACTACGCCTTTAATTGAAGTAATAAATCAGCAGCTTACTGAATATACGATCGATTTTTTAACGATACCCAGTTCAGTGAACATCGTACAATATAATCCCAGTTTGAAAAATATAATCGCATTCGATAAAAGAGGCAGGGACAAGGGGTTTAAAGGACTATATTCATTGTCACGCAGGCTCGCTGATCAGCATTATGAAATATGCTTAACACCACACCGCTCCTGGCGCAGTGCCTACTTAACAAAATCTACTAAAGCCACCTATAGAGTGGGTTTTGATACTAGTGTATGGCCTGGTGCATTTACACATTTGATTAATTACGAGCAAAAAACTCATGAAATTGAACGTAATTTATCGCTTTTGCAGCCTCTGGGAATAAAAAAACAGCAAGGCCTGATTTATCCCAAAATATTTCCAACGGGCGAAGATATTAAAGTAGTGCTTGAGATTTTAACAAATTTAGCTCTAGTTAACAATAAAAATTTATTTGCTATAGCCCCAGGATCGATTTGGAGTACCAAACGATGGCCCTTGAGCTATTTTCAAAAATTTTGTCAATTACTGTCAGACGAGATTATAAAGGTTCTATTAATAGGTAGTGAAGACGATAAGATAATATGCGATTTTATTGAGCAGGCATGTGACAAATGTTATTCCTTAGCCGGTAAATTGACTATAAGACAAACAAAGTATTTACTTGAAAGGTGCCAGGGAATTTTAACTAACGATTCAGCTCCGTTACATATTGGTATGGCAGCAAATATTCCTGTTTATGCAATTTTTGGCCCCACAATACCACAATTTGGATTTACTCCTTTAGGCGATAAAAGTAAAATCTTTGAGAGGAAAGATCTAACGTGCAGGCCATGCGGAATTCATGGTGGGAAAAAGTGCCCCACGAAAACCTTTGCTTGTATGAAGGAAATTTATCCTGAAATGGTTTTCAGGAAAGTAATGCATGAAGCTTAAGAGTACTTTTTAGCTTATGGATGATTATAAAATATTTCTTACAGAGGGTTCCAAATTAGAATATTTTAAGGTTGATTCCGCTCAACCCAAAGGTCATGCAATTAAAAGAGCTGCTGAGCTGATTAAATCGGGAGGAATTGTCGTTTATCCAACGGATACGCTCTATGGTTTTGGTATCAATATAAAAAATTCACTGGCATTAGAAAAATTGTTTCAACTTAAAGATAGAGATAAGACCAAACCAATATCAATCCTTATAAATAGTAAAAAGCAGTTGGTAGAAATGGTTGGGAATTTAACCTTAGAAGAAACCAGAATTATCGACGCTTTGTTTCCGGGAAAAATTACATTACTTGTTAAGGTCAGAAAAAAAATTGAATTATCTGGGTTATCTCATTTGCAGAAATTAGGTTTTCGTATACCGGATAGTAAATTATGTCATGAATTGGTTAAGGAGGTGGGTGGTCCAATCAGTTCGACAAGTGTAAATCTTGCAAATCATGAAAATTTAGGCAATGCTGATGATATTATCGAAGTATTTGGTAAAAAGATCGATTTAATACTTGATGCAGGGCCCATTACCTCTGAGAAAGGATCGACCGTATTAGACATCACAACATCGCCACCAACGCTTGTCAGAGAAGGTGATGTGAGCAGAGTGGAGGTCGAGAAAATACTTGGTCATGAGATATTTGATAGTTACCCAAAAAAATTCATGATTACCTTTGTTTGTTCGGGTAATATTTGCCGCTCTCCTATGGCAGAGGGGATTCTCAAGAAAATATTCCAACGCACAATATATAAAGACTTCGTGGAGGTAAACTCTGCCGGTACACTAGATTTAGGTGGCATGCCCGCAGCATTAGAATCAATCGATGTGTCACAAGAATTCGAAATTGACTTAGCGGAACATAAATCTCAGCATTTACGAAGAGATATTATCAGGAGAGCGCATCTGGTTATTTGTTTGGCATTAAATCATTATAATTATATAACCAGAAGGTATCCAGAATTTAAGGATAAAGTACTTTTATTAAAACAGTGGAAAAAGAAAGTTAAGTTGGCCAATCCCTCCATTGCAGATCCTATTGGGCATGATACAGAGTTTTTCCGACGCACCTTCAATGAGATAAATAATGAGGTTAAGCGCATCTTACCAGAAATTATTCTCATGCTTAAAGAGTTTATTCAGGAATATAATCTGGAGAAATAAGCAAAGATAAATGGAATTTTTATTTTAGATAAAATTAAGATAAAGTAATCAAACGGAACAATTTGATTTTTTTAGCAATTAAAGTAAATTAAATATAAATTTTCAGGAAGAGGTCATGATAAAGTATCTGATTATGTTTCCTCTCATTTTGGCACAATTAAACATTTCAAGTGACAGCACATCAGTTGATAGCTTATCATCCATACCTACTAACTCAGTTAAGCAGACCATGCCAAATTCTACGTCAACAAACCAGCAAAAAGATAGTGTTAAACAACAAAAGGAACTAGTACCAGCGGTTGTGGAAAACAATGCTTTCTTTGTTGGTGAAAAGTTATACTTTGACATTAGTTACGGTTTTATTCACGCCGGTACCGCAAAGATGGAGGTAAAAGCAGAAAAAATATTAAACGACAGACCCGTTTATCATTTACAAACAACAGCGGAGTCTGCCGCAGCTTTTGATTGGATATTTAAAGTGGATGATGTTATTGACAGTTATATCGATCGTTCCGGTTTATTTAGCTGGAAATTTGAGAAGCGGTTGAGAGAAGGTGGGTATAAAGCGGATATACTAGTTGATTATTTTCCTGAAGATTCCCTTGCAGATGTCTCATTTACGCGGTATAAACGAAGGATGCGAATCGTAAAACAAGAAAATTATAAGGTTAAAACACCACCGTTTGTATTCGATGTTCTTGCCGCGTTTTATTACACCCGCACACAAAATCTTGAAGTCGGCAAGTCAATATCAATAATCAATCATGATAACAAAAAAGTATATGAATTAGAGGTCAAAGTATATGGCCGGGAAACAATCGAAACCGATGCAGGAACCTTTCGTTGTCTGTTTGTTGAACCACTGCTGAGAGGTGAAGGTGTTTTTCAACAAAAAGGAAGACTAAAGATTTGGTTAACCGATGACCAATTTAAAATTCCTGTGTTGATGAGATCAGAGGTAATAGTAGGACATATCAGCACAGAGCTTGATAAAATTGAAGGTATCCCTTTTAAAATACCGGCCCTGGTAACAAGTAATGAGTAAATATCAAAAGTAAGACTTTTCCAGTTAAAATTTCTCCTTTCCAGGAATATTCCGTCCTTAAATCTAATTATACTCATTTAGTTAGAAAAATAATAGGAGGAATATAACATGTCACACAAATTACCCGATTTACCATACGCCTATGATGCATTGGAACCTTATATTGATCAACGTACTATGGAAATTCACCATCAAAAGCACCATGGTACTTATGTCAGCAAATTAAATACAGCCTTAGAGGGTCATTCGGATTGGCAGGGTAAAGATATAGAAAAATTACTCACAGATTTGAACCGTATACCAGAAAAGATTCGAACAGCAGTATGCAATAATGGTGGTGGTCACTACAACCATACCATTTTCTGGAATATTATGGGTCCAAACAAAGGTGGTGAGCCCGCGGGAGAACTTGCTAATGCAATTGACAGTACTTTTGGAAGTTTTGATAGTTTTAAAGAGGCATTTTCTAATGCTGCCGCTAACCGCTTTGGAAGCGGGTGGGCATGGTTGATAATCAATTCCAACGGTAAACTTGAAGTAAATTCAACACCCAATCAAGATAGCCCTGTCTCACAGGGCCAAAGAGTTATCCTGGGTCTTGATGTCTGGGAACATGCCTATTACCTGAAATACCAGAACAGACGCCCGGAATATATTCAAAACTGGTGGAATGTTGTAAATTGGGATGCCGTCGCAGAGAGATTTGCGAAATTGAAATAGTTAAAAGACAACTAAGTATTATAACCATATGCCTAGAGGTACATGACATCAGTTATTTTACAATTTACGTGCTTATCCTGTCCAAATAACTTGACAGGATAAGCATTGTTAATTGGCATCATGCCATTTAAATCTCACCGCTCCCAAATATTATTTCAAGCATATTTGTATTATTTGATATAAAATATTTATTTTTATATTTTTTATCATTTTTTCAGGATTTTATAGATGAACAGAAAGTTAGGATATGGGGCTGCCCTCAGCCTTGTTGTTGGAAATATTATTGGGGTAGGAATTTTCACCACCACTGGTTTTATGGCCCAATATATTAGATCACCCTTAATTGTAGTGCTGGCCTGGCTGGTTGGAGCCTTATATGCTTTAAGTGGGGCGATCGTCTACGGAATATTGGTGAAACATTATCCACTCTCAGGGGGGGATTATCAATACTTGAGTAGGGCAATACATCCCTTCACAGGATATGTCTTTGGTTGGTCCTGTTTCTTTGTTACTTATTCTGGATCAATTGCCGCATTGAGTATAGGTGCTGCAATATATTTGGGTGGATTACTTGAATGTGTAAACTTCAAAGCTGCATTGATTTCAATTCCATTTTTATCCTTCGAATTATCCCTTACCAAGGTGACGGCAATTGTTCTTATTCTGATTTTCAGCTGGATAAATCTACAAGGTATAATGATATCGGGTAGATACCAGATCATTCTTACCGCTACGATTTTTATCTTTTTATTACTTTTTTCATTCGCAGGTACAATTTCATCGGTGGTAAATTTTGATTTTCTTCTGGTGGGTGGGGAAATAGAGACCTCTATTTCTGGATTTTTTACAGCGCTCGTGGCTGTCCTGTTTTCCTATATGGGCTGGACCTCTGCAGTTTATGTGGCAGAAGAAATAAATAAGGCTGCAAAAACCATTCCTCATATTCTTTTGATCGGTGTTTTGCTGGTAGGATTCATCTATCTATGGACTAATTTAGTATATCTTATTGCTGTCCCTCTGGAGAATATGATAGATGTTGTTAATGTAGCTGCGATCGTTTCAACAAAGTTGTGGGGCAATGAAGGCAATATAATAATCTCAGGATTTGTTTTCATTGCCATATTAAGTTCTCTTAATTCAACAATTCTATCCGGTCCAAGAATTTATATGGCCATGGGTCGTGATAATTATTTCTACAGCATAACAAAAAAAATACACCAAAAGTATTACACACCTGCCAATGCGCTGATGCTGCAAGCTGCATGGTGTATCATATTAGTCATTTCAGGAAGTTTTAATCAGTTACTCTCATTCGTTGTATTTATAGCCATTATATTTTCCATACTGGCAGGATTGGTCAGTTTCTATAAAAAGCCGCAGCGCTTATGGCAGACGATGGCTATCATTTTTTATTTGGCTTTCTGCACAATGATCTTAATAAATACATTATGGCAAAGACCATATGAATCTATAATCGGTATGATGATCGTGGGGGTGGCAATACCGTTTTATTTTATTGAACAAAGAAGGAGAAGAAATTTGCTAAAAGATGATAGTTTTGATCAGCTTACTAATTAATAACTTGCAGTAGGCAAATTGATTTATTAAATTTATTAGTTGTTCAAGTGGGTGAGAGCCCACTTTTTTGTTATATAATGGATCGAATAATGGAAGCTATTGAGGAAAAACTACATAATTATATTCAATCACTATGTAGCGCAAGTAATATATATTTGCGAGGAATCTCCGTCGGCGGTTCTGCTAACAACCGGTTAGTGCGAATAATCGTTGACACAGATAATGGCATTACGGTTGACGAATGTCATGAGTTAAGCCGAAAAATATCAGATTTTTTTTATCGTAAAAACATTTTTGAAGGTGCTTATAACCTGGAGGTAACGTCTCCGGGGACTAATAAACCTTTAGAATTTCCTTATGAGTTCAGGAGAAATATTGGGCGCAAAATTGAAGTTGATTATGTTGATTATAGCGAAGGTAGCGAATCGAAAAAACTTGTTGGGGAGTTAATGTCATATAACGGCAATTTTATTAGTGTAAAGGACAAAGTAGGGAATGTAAGTATCCCGATTAGTAAACTAATAAGTGCAAAAGTAAAATTACAATGGTAGGTAAAAAAGCAAATGAATAGCGATATCATCGAGGCAATCACCCAGATTGCCAGAGAAAAGAAAATTGATAAAGACAGTTTGCGTGATATGTTGGAAAATATATTCATGCAGATGATAATAAAAAAATATGGAAGTGCGGATAATTTTGATATAATCGTTAACATTGATAAAGGGGATATAGAAATATTCCAGGAGAAAGCGGTGGTTGCTAATGTTGAAGATCCGGTTACAGAAATTGATTTAGAATCAGCGCGTAAGATTGATCCTGATATTGAAGTTGGTGAGGATTTTGTTGAGGTAGTTGATCCAGAATCATTTGGACGCAGGCTAATCGTTACTGCAAAACAGACGTTAAATCAAAAAATACGCGATTTTGAACGTGAACATATATTAGAAGAGTATCAGCACCGTATCGGTGAGATTATTATTGGTGATATTCGTCAGGTTAATAAACGGGGAATGTTTGTCAACGTCGATAAAACGGAAGTATTTTTACCGCGCGAAGAACAGATTCAGAACGAACGTTTACGCCGCGGGGATACCTTAAGAGCAATTATTATGGAAGTGAGATCTGATACTAAGGGATCAGAAATAATCGTCTCAAGAGCCTCTAAAAAATTCTTAATTCGCTTATTTGAATTAGAAGTACCTGAAATCTATGACGGAATCGTAGAAATTAAAAATGTCGCGAGAGAGGCTGGTGAGAGATCGAAAATAGCTGTTGAATCGATTGATCGGCGTGTAGATGCAGTTGGGGCATGTGTTGGTATGAAAGGTGTTCGTATCCAGGCTATAGTGCGTGAGTTAAATAATGAAAAAATAGATATAATTAATTTTTCCTCTGAACCTGCAATATATATTAGCAGGGCTATGACCCCCTCCAAACCCGTAAAAGTTATCGTAAATGAGGAGGAAAAGCTTGCGGTTGCCATCATTCCTGATATGCAAATGGCTTTAGCAATCGGAAAAAATGGTCAGAATTTGCGTCTGGCATCTGAGCTTTCAGGATATCAGATTGAACCAGTTAAGGAAAGTGACTATGAAGCCCAGGTGGAAGGTAAATACGTGGCCTTAGAAGACATCGAAGATTTACCCAAAAGTTTATTAAATAAACTGATAATCAATGAACTGCGTAGTAGAGACGAAATATTAAATATTGGATTAGAGGGTTTGATGGAATTACCTGGGATCGGAAAAAAATCTGCAGAAAAAATTTTAGATATTGTTAAAAAGGCGGAACCAAAATCTGTGGCATCTGTTGAAGAAGAGGAATCTTCAGAGGAATTAGCAGATGAGGTATAACTTCGTCTGATATAATTATCAATGCTAAACGTGGAGAATACATGACTGTAGCTGTTAAAAAATTTAAACTCTTCAAAGTTTGCAAAGAATTAAATCTGGGTATTGAAACCGTTAGTTCCTTTTTGCATGAGAAAGGGATTAAAGTTAAAGGGCCAAACACGGCCATTCCAGAGGAAATTTATTTAGAGATTTTAAAGAGTTTTGCCCGTGAGAAGGAGATTGCTGATAAACTGCATGAAAGAAAAGCAAAGCACGATGGTGATGCCGATGTAACTGCACTTGAAGAGGAAACACAAAAGGTACCGATTGTTGAAAAATCGGGTTATGTGCAAGCTATAGAGCGTTCAATTGAAGAACGTGTTGAGGAGATCATCAAGAAAGAAGACGAAGTTGAAGCAGAAAAAGAAAAGAAGAAACCCGTAAAAGCTGCACGGAAAAAGGTAGCTAAAGAAGAAGAAGAAATTGAATCTAGAAGAGTCTTTGAACAGGCCAAAGAAATTATTGATGAAGAAATTATCCCTGAAGAGGAAAAGGAAGAAAAAGTAGGTCCTGTGGAGCAGCTTGAGGTAGCTGCGGTTGAAGAAGAGAGAGAAGTTGAGGAGAAGAAGCCGGGGCGTGAAAAAGAAGAAAAGGAAGCGGTTGAAGCAGAATATGAGGAAGAAGATCTAACAAAAGATAAAGATAAAAAGAAAGATAAAGATAAAAAAGAACCATACAAGGAAGATATCCAGAGAGTTAAAGATGAAAAGCGTCGTAAAGCTCTCGAGATGATTCGCAAAGATGAAAAGCGCAGAAAACGTCTTATTAAAATGGGTGACATTGAGGGGGTGGATTTTGTTCGTCAGCCATCTGTTAAAAAACAGAGGAGAAAGGCGGTTGATCAGAAAGAAGTTCAACAGACAATAAAGAAAACATTGGCAAGCCTCGATGAAAAATTAAAACGGTCAAAAAAGCGTAAAAAAGTTAAAGATGACAGCGGTGAAGTAATTGAACAAAACGTGATTTATGCCAGTGAATTTATCTCTGCCAACGATTTAGCGAATCTAATGGATGTTCCGGTTGGTGATATAATTAAAAAATGTCTTGACCTGGGATTGGTTGTATCAATAAATCAGAGATTGGATTTAGATACTATTGAATTGTTGGCTAATGAATGGGATTTCACAGTTGTGAAGGAAGAAGAATATGCTGGTGATCTTCTGGAAGAGATTGAAGATGAAGATGATCAAATGGAGGATAAGGAATCTCGCGCTCCGATAATCACAATCATGGGACATGTTGATCATGGCAAAACTTCGCTGTTGGATTATATACGTAAGACCAATGTGGTAGGCGGGGAATCGGGTGGTATTACCCAACATATTGGTGCGTATGAAGTAGAGAAGGATGGCCGTACAATCACATTTCTTGATACACCTGGTCATGAAGCATTTACGGCCATGCGTGCCAGAGGAGCGCAGGTGACGGATATCGTAATTCTTGTTATCGCAGCGGATGATGAAGTTAAACCACAAACGGATGAAGCGATTGATCATGCTCGTGCAGCTGGTGTAAAAATAATCATCGCGATTAATAAAGTAGATAAACCAGAAGCAAATTCCGAGCGCATTAGGCAACAACTTAGTGAACGTAATATTCTGGTTGAAGATTGGGGTGGTACTTTCCAATGTGCAGAAATTTCAGCCAAAACTGGACAGGGAATTGATGATTTATTAGAAAAAGTTCTGCTCGAAGCTGAAATGTTGGATCTTAAGGCAAATAGCGAAAAGAAAGGGCGTGGAACAGTTATAGAGTCGCGATTGGATAAGGGTAAAGGCATTATTGCCACAGTTCTTATTCAAAATGGTTCGCTGCATATAGGTGATCCGTTTCTTGCTGGTCAATACTCTGGTAGAGTGAGAGCTATGCTCGATGAAAAAGAGGACCGTATCACAGTCGCTGGTCCTTCAAAACCAGTATTGGTATTGGGTTTCGACGGTTTACCTCAAGCAGGTGATAAGTTTATGGTGATGTCGGATGAACATACCGTAAGAGAAATAAGTACGCGACGTCAACGTATTAAACGTGAACAAGACTTTAGACAGGTAAAACTGACTACTCTGGATCAGATTTCGGAAAATATAAGACTTGGCGGTATAAAAGAATTACGAATCATAGTTAAAGCAGATGTGGATGGATCTGCAGAAGCATTATCCGATTCATTGTTGAAAATAAGCACAAAAGAGGTATCGGTACACGTAATTAGAAAAGGTGTGGGTCCAATTTCAGAATCTGATGTTTTGCTTGCCGCTGCTTCACATGCAATCATTATTGGTTTTCATGTACGTCCTAATGTCAAGGCAAAAGAACTAGCTGCCCAGGAAAATATAGAAATCAGAAACTACAAGGTAGTCTATGACGCAATAAATGATGTCAAATTAGCATTGGAAGGTTTACTCGGTACAGAGAAGAAAGAAGAGGTTATTGGCATGATTGAGGTACGGGAGATATTCAAAATTTCCCGATTGGGTACAATAGCAGGATGTCATGTTAAATCCGGTAAAATTACACGTAACGCGCGCGTTCGCTTGCTACGGGATGATGCAGAGATTTACAACGGTACTCTGATATCTCTTAAACGCTTTAAGGATGACGTTAAAGAAGTTGCGGCTGGCTTTGAGTGTGGATTGCAGATTCAAAATTATAATGATATTAAAGTGGGTGATATGCTGGAAGCATATGAAGTGATCGAGAAAAAACGAACATTAAATTTGGTATAAATGATCATTGGTGTTTTAACTATTGAAATTCTTATTTATTACAGTTCATCGTTAAAGGAAAAACGATTTGTATTAAAGAGTATAAAAGATCGTTTGAAAAATAAATATAACGTATCGGTTGCTGAATTAGAATATCAAGATAAATGGCAAAGATCTCTGATTGGAATTTCTATGATTAGTAATCAAAAGTCATTCGTTGAAAAAGCGTTACAACAAATATTTCAATCTTTAGATCGATCCGATGAATACGAAATTATTTCATATCAATTTGATTACTTTTGATCACTATGGAGAATCGCCGATCCAAGCGCATTGCAGACCAGATAAAGAATGAATTGGGATGGTTAATAGAACAGAAATTAAGCGATCCAAATAAAGGATTTATTACACTCACCAAGGTTAAACTGTCACCAGACTTAAAACTTGCAAATATATATTTTTCTGTTCTTGGAGATATCCAGGGTAGAGAACGTTCCTTTAACATCTTGCAAAAAGCTACAAATTTCTTGCGTAAGGAATTAGGGCGAAATTTAAGATTAAAATATTTGCCACAATTACGTTTTTTTTACGATGATAGTTTAGATTACAGGGATCATATCGATCAGATTATTAAAAAAATACATGATAAGTGAGCTGATTAGCAAAAAAACAATTGATCTATATCAAAGCAAATCGCAGGATTATCTGATATTAATAGATAAACCGCAAAATTGGACATCTTTTAATGTGGTAAAAAAGATAAAAAATGTGGGTAATTTTAAAAAAGTGGGACATGCAGGTACCCTTGATCCTTTAGCGACTGGCTTGTTAATTATAGGTACTGGCAAAAAAACACGGGAATTGACAAAAATTAGTAACGACGTAAAGGCATATGTAGCGACAATAAGATTTGGTAGTCAAACAGATACTTATGACGTCACAGGTAATATCATAATGAAAAAAAATATAACCCGTATCGATTT
>SMTZ1_10004056_pt2 | contig 15300 bp, 10 predicted proteins | sample DeeMarSWOR136_30_FD_25667 | JGI IMG/M metagenome (IMG submission 25667)
GAAAAAAACGGCGGCCTCCCACCAGTCACTTCAGAAAAGCCCCATGACCCTCGTATGTTTGACGTTCCATGCAAACAATTTGATGCTCCGAGTAATATACAACCCGTAACGATCCGATGATCCATCAAAAATCAAAGGAAATGAAAAATGGGAGCACGCTATTTCCAAATCAATCTTTGTTTCATATAAGAACCTATTATAGTATCTCCTTCAAGGTCTCAATACTTATATTGCCGCCACAGATGATGACAACCACATTTTTGTCTTTGAATCGGTCGGCCTGCTTAACAAATGCCGCAACAGCAACGGCCGCAGCCCCTTCAATCAGCATGTGATGTGATTGTATAAATTCTCGCAGACTTTCTCTGATATCATATTCCGTCACAGCGATATAGTCATCCACCAACTCCCGACACAGATCAAACGTGATCGAGCCCGGTTCGACACCCCCTGCAGTGCCGTCGGAAAGGGTGGGCAGAGATGGGAGGTCCAAAATTTTGCCTGCTTTTACAGATTGAATCATCACCTGTGAATTTTCGGGGGAGCAGCCGATAATTTGTGCCTCCGGTCTAAATGATCTGAGATAGCCTGCAATTCCCGACATCATGCCCCCTCCACCAAGGGCAACAAAAACCGCGTCAATGTAATCAAGCTGCTTTACTAATTCCACGGCAATCGTCCCCTGCCCTCCGATGATTTTTAGATCATTGTAAGGCGGTATATAAGTCAACCCGTTCTTCTCAGCATATTGCCGGGCATGGGCTTCGGCCTCGACACAATCATTCCCGAAATAGCGGACTTCGGCCCCTAACCGTTCGATTGCATTGGTTTTCACTTGGGAAGCATTTTCCGGGACAAAGACGATGCCGGAGGCGTTTACCTTACCGAGACTAAAAGCCAAGGCCGCACCGTGATTGCCGGTAGAAGCCGTTACAACTCCTCGATCTCGATCGGCGGCAGTTAGGGAAAGCATCTTATTTATGGCACCCCTGAACTTGAAGGAGCCGGTATGCTGCAAGTTTTCCAGCTTGAAATAAACATTGGCCCCCAACCGATCACTGTAAAAGATGCTGTGTTCAAGTATTGTTTCCCGAACATACGGTCGAATACGTTTTTCTGCTTCAATTACTTCTTTGGCGACATCCATGTTTCAGTGTTTCTCGATAAGGATAGAATTAGAAGATTCTTGATACCTTTTTATTACCGCCACACCTAACGATCAGCTATGGCGTCACGTCGGTAAATCTTGCATACCGCGCCGACCGGTAGAGGTCTTCCAGGCCCATATCTTGTTTGACCAGGAGCTCTGTAATATCAGCAAGGTAATGCTTTACCGTCCTCACATGCTCACGCATCATGAAGCAGTATTGTCGCGCGCGTTCGATCCCGCCGATATGCACTTGCACGGGACACCGCCCACCACAGTAGGGCTCCACGCCGCACTCATCACAGCCAAGATCCCCCTTGTACGCCACAATATTGGCGAGTCGCTCCTCAGCGTCCCCTCGGATTCGGACTTCTCCGGATTCCGTCATATCTCCAATATCCATGGTTTCAGGAAGATCGGCACAGGCATGCACTCTCCCATCACCGATGATGTCGAAATTGGCCATTTTTTCCACAGCGCAGGCCGTGCTTCCCCGTCGCTTCTGGGTGAGAAAGTAAAGAAGCAGCTCATTGATGTGGACCATGGAAAGGAGATCCCCTTTTGCGAGGTGGTCCACATACACCCCCATGATCGCATCGAGGTCCCTTGTGTAGCTCTCCAGATGACCGGCCAAGTCGGGGATCTCTGCATCCGCCTCATCCCAGTGCCAGAAAAAGTGCTGGGCATGTCCCCTTTCGCGAAAGACCATATAAGACGTGAAACAGTCTGAAAGGGACATGCCGGGCCGTAGGGTCGACCAGATGAGCACCTCCCCTTTTCGGATCCTGTTGAGGGCAGCGACTTGCCGCCTGATCGTCTCTAGAGAGGTCCCCCTGCGCATCGCTTCATGCTGTTTTTTGGTCCCATCCACCGACACCGCTGTGAGCCACATATCCGAGATAAGCTCTGGATAACTTCTGATGGCCCGTTCCAGGTAGTGCCCGCTCGTAATCACCATGTACCGAATCGACGATGATCCATCGAAGGCATTGCCCAAGGACTCTTTGAAGCGATTCATCTTGTCGAGGCGAAGCATGGGTTCGCCTCCATAGTAGACAATGACCGCCCTGTCTTTTCCGCTCTGCTTTATGAGCTGTGCAATGCCTTTGATGTCCCGGTCCGAACAGCCCTCTTCCCTTTCATTCGGAACGTATTTTGAACGGTCCACACGGCCCATGCCCGCCGTCAGGGCGTTGATGCACCCCCGGCAGTTGAACGGACACGCTTCGGTGACCGTATAGTGAATCATGACCTCTTCGTTCTGCACATACCCCGGCATGCGCGCTGCTTTGCGGGAGAGTGCAGGTTCGAGCGCCATGTCCACGTCACGATGGCGCAGAAACGCCCTATCCATGAATGCGCTCTTCGCTTCTCCGATTCCCTTGGGGATCACTCCCCCCTTGCCTTCTTGATCTCCTCAATGGAAGGCATGATCTCTTCACCGGGAATCATCTCAATATCCTTGGCAATGAGGAAGGGATATTTCGGTGATTTGGTGGTCACGCCAAAGAATCCCGGCCCCATGGCCTGGTGATCGTAAGCCCGCATCTTCATCTTGCCCACCGGGCTGTCAATGGTCATGCCCTCGAGGGCGTCGATAAACTTCTCTTTGTCCAGAGAACGGGCCTTGCTAAAGGCTGCGGCGACAAACCGAGCCATGCAAAACCCGTCGAAGGCACCAAAGCCGGGATACGTCTCGTACCGATCATAAAAATCCTTGGAAAAGCCCAGGTTTTCCGGTGTTTCCGGATAGAAGAAGTGATACGGTGCGGTGCCCAAAACCCCTTCAGGCGCCTCCATTCCCATGGGTCTGAGGGTACCCAAATCCGTGGCAGCATAAGCATACAAAGCGACCTTCTTGTGCAAGCCCGTGGAGTTGGCTGCCTTGAGAAAAGGGATCTCATCTCGAGCGCCGGTGGCCTGGATGATGGCATCCGGATTCGCAGCCAGCATGGCTGTGATGTAAGGCGTGAAATCCGGTTCACCCACTTTCCACCATGATTCTCCAAGAAGCTCGACGTCCGGCCGGAGCTTCTTGAGGTTCCCCCAGGTTGCATTCGCGACAGCGTGGCCGTACTCGTAGTCATCGCCCCCAATCCAGTACTTCTTGAAGGGCTTCTTGGATAGCCCAATGGCGCCAGCCTTGCCCATCTGCGCCGTGTTCGCATGGGTCCGGAACACATAGCGATGCCCTTTTTCTCCGGTGATCTTTTCGCTCATGCCGATCCCAACAATAAAGGGGACCTTTTCTCTCTTGCAGTATTCGGAGACCGCCAGAGAGGCCGCGCTGTTTATGGTTCCCATAAGAACATCCACCTTTTCCTTCATCACCAGTTCCTTGGCCATGCTCAAAGCAATGTCCACTTTGAATTTGGTGTCGCGGGTTGTGAACTCGATCGTGCTCCCGAGAACGCCTTGCTTGTTGATCTCTTCCAGGGCCATCTTGAAACCGTCCAGGAGTTCGTTACAGTATGTGGCAGGAGGGCCGCTGTAGCAGTCAATGATCCCCACCTTGATGGGGCGATCGATTTGAGCCAAGGCTTTACCGCCAGGGATAAGGGTGAGTGTCAGAACCAAAGCCCCTAGTAAAACACCGAATCTCGTAGCCATGAATTTCATCACCAATTTACCTCCTTCCTCGATGGGTGAATGATGAACCTCCTTTCGCGCCTTCTCGCACAGTGGCGCGCCTCTTTCCATTAAAAGGGGTGCTCTGAATAAGTCAGCCTCAGAACGGGCTCGACACCAGGACCCGCAACCCCCTTTTCCCGCTACTCCGGTTTTAGAAACAGGGTGGTCTTGGCGTGCGCCTTTATGGCCTTGTCGCTAAGCCACCAGTACACCTTGTCGCCCTCCATGAAAGGGGCAATTTGGTCCTTGTGGTGCGAATCAAACAGACGACCCGAGACCCCACCCGGCAAAACCGCAAGCACCTTGTCATGGTCGCCCAGGTCCGCGACCATTCTGAGGGAAGCAAAAACCGTGACACCAAAAGGATCATTGAATTCATAGATCCCGCGGCAAAGCGTCTCAGCCGAACCCGGGGCACGATGGGACCCTCCCAGAAGACCCTTTCCAAGACCCTGCCTCCGGATGGGGCTAAGAAATTCGATTTTGTGGACCTCCCCCCATTTCCACTTATTAGGCTCTTTGCCTAAGAAGGAACCGAGGGTCTCTACCACCTCAACAGCGGCCCGATGGAAGAGCCCATCCCGGGTTTCTCGGATCCCTCCGGTCTTTATGTCATCAAACCAGGGCGATACCCCGTCCAAGACCATTTTCTGGAGCCTTTCCTCCCAGAAGTACCAGTTCTCCAGCATGGTCCGCGCAAGATCTTCCCCCAGTTCATCCTGAAACACCAACAGAGCAAACTTGCCATATACCGCCTGAAAGATAGCCGGGGCAGCCATGTCGGGATCATCCCTGAAGTTCCAAGTCGAAAGAATTCGGCCTATCTCGTCAGTGTCCTCATGGGCTGAGAGCGCTTTCGCCATCAATGGGGCGATTTCTTTGGCCATCAAATTCACGGTGTCTCTTTGCCAGGCATAATGGTCTTCAGCGGCTTTAGCGCCTGGGTCCCCCATAAGCTGCTTGAGCCGGCGATACCGGTACGATGGGGCGGCACATGATGAATAGTAGTAAGGGTATGTCTGAGCAACCGTCCTGTGATTGCATGTGCCCACCCATCCCCTCGGAGGATTGTATTGGCAAGGCATTTGATCAAAAGGAATCCAATCCGACCAGTTGTCCTCTCCATCCCTCACCACATAGGGCACCGTCCCATCTCCGCGGGAACGAACCGGCAGCCTGCCCGACGTCTGCCAACCGATGTTTCCGTCCTTATCAGCAAACACGAAATTGAACGCAATCATATTCACATGTTTCAACCCCTCTCGAGCTTCTTTCACAGAACGGGCGCGCAGTAGATCCTCCAACCCGATCTTGGGATCCATGACCTCAAAAGGCGCCCAGCGCACAGATAGAACCTTATCGGTCTTTAACCCGGCCAGCACACCGGATATGACCGGCCCCCGTCTGGTCAATTTTATCTCAAGCCTGACTTCGCCATATCCTCCAGGCGCTTCCTTATCTTTGATTTTGAGTGACTCTTGAACGATTTCAAAAGGCACAGACCGATCACCCTCCATATACCGCTCGGGGTCTTCAGGGTCCAAGGTTTCCACATAGAGGTCCTGCGTGTCGCCGTAGGCGTTGGTGATCCCAAGCGCAATGTGACTCGTTCGGCCTATGACCACACCCGGCATGCCCGGTACCATGACCCCCACAGCCCTAAAATCCGGGCCGAGGAGACCGCATGGATACCAAGGTCCCGGCAGTATCCTGGCGTCGAGATGCGGATCATTGGCCACGATAGGCTTGCCGGTCTTTGTACGCTCAGGGGCCACAGACCAGTTGTTGCTCCCGATACACAAGGTACCACCTTGCAAATAGGAAAGAAGCTTCTCGTCCCCTGCAAGGTGGAGACGAGCCCAAGGCGTTGCATGGCGCCAAGCATTACCCGCCGTTTCCAGTTCATCATCTGGATTGATGTTAAGAGGAAAAATCTCCTGCGCCTTCTCCAAACCCACTGTTTCAAGAAGCATCTGCGTGATGATTTCTGTATGAAGGTTTGCTGAAGTATCCCAACTCATGTAGTACAAAATGGAAAGGGAGTCGGCTATGGACCATGGCGTGGGCTTGAGGCCCGCCAGTTTGAACTCCAGTGGATGGCTATCTTTTCTGTCCTGTATGTATGCATTCACCCCGTCCACATAAGCCTGGAAAAAACGCCGGGTGCTATCGTCCAACAATCCCGCGTATTTCTTTGCATTGCGATAAAAGCCGATGGTTCGCATTCTTGTATCAAGGCCTATGCCATCTTTCCCGATCAACTCGGAAATCCTTCCCGTTGCAAAGAGCCGGGTGAGCTCCATCTGAAAGAGCCGGTCCTGCGCCGTCACAAAGCCCTGGGCCATAATGGCATCATGAATGTTATCGGCATAGATGTAGGCCATGCCTTTTTCATCCCGCAATACCGTGACCGGTGCCTTCAAACCCTTGAGAACAAGGGTTCCCTCTTTCTCATACCGATTGAGAAGATAGCATCCTGACAGGCTTATGAAGAGGAAAACAAGAGGAAACAACAGCTGTGCTCTCAGTCTGAGCATAATATCCTCCTTTTCTACGCTTTCATTGTTTTTTGAGCCAGGAGGGATGCTTCCCAAATCGCCTCGTATCCGGTACACCGGCAGAGATGCTCCGAGAGGGCTTCACGAATTTCTTCTCCCGAAGCCTCGGGGTTTTTCGTGAACAAGGCGTAAAGTCTCATGATCAAACCAGGGGTGCAGAAACCGCATTGAACAGCCCCGGCTTCAAGAAAGGCTTTCTGGATAGGATGAAGGGCCCCATCCTTCCCATCCAATCCCTCAATGGTCACCACCTCAATGCCGTTAAGCTTGTCTTTCCCCCTCAAGGTGCACGATTTGACGGCTTCACCATTCACCACCACAGTGCAGCTTCCGCAGGCACCGTACCCGCAGCCTTCTTTTGCCCCGGTTAACGCCAGATGATCCCGCAGTATTTCAAGAAGGCTTTCCTTGCCGGTGCACGAAACGGTCACTTTGACGCCATTGACGGTCATGGTGATGGATTGGGGCATCTAGGAATTACCTCCAGAGTATTCCTATCTGTAGCGCGAAAAACAAATGTGTATGCCTTTCCAAAACACGACTATGTGTAGGGGTGAGCTGTATGCCCACCCTATGAGCCAATTTCAACGCTTTTCCGGGCGGGAATAAATCCCGCCCCTACGACAAGATTCGAAAAAATATGAGCAGTAATTTATGAGGCTCTATGTCAAAATGGCATGGCCAACCAACCTGCATCGTCGGAGAAGACCGTTATCTTGCGTAAGGCGCCCGGCTTAAGGCTCACGGGAAACCCATGATCCAACTGAACCCTGCCTACGCCTTACGCCTTTAGCCTTCGGCCCTTCCAGTATGTCTTTCGGCGTCACCGGAATGTGGCAGAAATCGTGCTTTGTGGCATCATAAAGGGCATTCAGAATCGTGGGGGAAACAGCAACCATAGGATGCTCTGCCACACACCTTGCCCCAAAAGGCCCACCGCCTTCCGGCGTTTCAACACAAATCACATCCTGTTTCAACGGGATGTCCTGGATGCGCGGCATCTTGTATTTCGCCCAGGTGGCGTTCGCTGCCTTGCCATCTTTGGTGAATTCGATTTTCTCCTTTAAGGTCTGGCCGATCCCCATGACCACCCCGCCCACAATTTGCCCGCGCAGCATCTGCGGGCTGATGACTCTGCCCACGTCAAAGGATGAGACGAATTTGTCAATAAGGACCTCGCCGGTTTTCTTGTCCACGCGCAGCTCACAGCCCTGGCATCCGAATGTCCAGGTGCCTCCAGCATTTCCCGTGCCGAATTTGGGATCCGGTTCGACGCATCCAGGAAGTCTGTCACCTGCCGTTGCTTCGGTGACCTCGCCAACAGTCAGGCCGTTTTCGTGCCTGTATCCTCTGGCCAAATCTTTCGCGGCGACCCGCATTTTCGGATCCCTCTTGAGAAAGACGTGTTCTCCATCGTAATCCAAGTCATCAACCCGAGCCTTTAAGACCAAGGCTGCATTCTCCTTGAGTATTTGGATTGCTTTTTCAGCCGTTTTCAGGACTGCATTTCCGCCCCTGTACGTAAACATGGAGGCGACGGTCATCCAGTCCCATGGAGAATGCTGGGTGTCCACCTCACGAAAAACAGCGATCCTCTCCTGCGGTATCTTCAAGGCTTCCGCCGCGATCTGTCGAATGGCTTGCTGCGCACCCTGCCCCATCTCGATGCCCCCCAGGTTCACCTGAACGCTGCCGTCGGCACAGAATTTCATCTGGCAGCATGTGGATGCATTCGTCGCCCCTTTAGGAGATTTCATCATGGCGGCCACACCTCGCCCGTAAAGGTATCTATCATCCTCTTCGGGTTTTGCTGTGGCAAAAAGCATGGTCTCAACGTGCTCCAGACACTTGTACAGATTTCCGTTGTCATCCCGGATCGTTTCCCCTAAAGCGTTCTTTTTCCCGGCCCTAAGGAAGTTTTTCCGCCGCAACTCAAGAGAAGACACGTCGATTTTCCTTGCCAGCATATCCACAAGACGCTCGGAGACAAAACACCCTTCCGGATGTCCATAACCCCTGTAGGCGCCCACAGGCGGTGTGTTCGTATAGACGCCGTAGGAATCGACATGGCAATGATCGATGTGGTAAGGTCCGACGCAATTGTGGCCTGCAACGGTGACAATGTTGGCTGCCGTATCCCCGAATGCACCGCCGGCAAAGTACAGTTCAGCCTGGAATCCCGTAAAGGTACCGTCTTTTTTGGCACCCAGTTTGGCACGGGCTTTCATGCCACGACCCAGCACGGTGCTCGTCATGACCTCCTTCCGGCTGCATATGAATCTGACGGCATAGCCGGGTACAGACCGAGCGGCATAGGCGATCATCGGTTCGATGGTGACATCGGATTTGCTGCCAAAGCCTCCTCCCAGGTAGGGAACATGGACCCTCACACGAGAATGGGGAATCTGGAACATGTCGGCCACGACTTGTTGGAGGACAAATGGGCCCTGAGAACTGGCCCAGATTTCCACACAGTTTTTTTCATGCCATCGGCAAATGACGCCGTGCGGTTCCAAAGCAGAATGGGCACTAAGTGGAAATTCAAACTCACCTTCCACGACCACATCGGCCTGCCTCAAACCAGTCTGGATGTCGCCCTTTCTCAGCCTGTAGTGGTGGAAGACGTTGGTCCCGGGTTTCGGGAAATAAGAGCGAAGATGCCGGTAATTTCCCAGCGCTTCGTGTATCAGAACCTGTCCGTTATGCGCGGATTCAACAGGGTCCAATAAAACCGGAAGTGGCTCATAGTCCACCCGAATTCTTGAAAGGGCCTTCTTGGCATTGTTTACGGTATCGGCAATTACAACCGCAACAGGTTCACCGATATGTCTCACTTTGTGAACTGCGATGGGATTCTGATCCAGGAAGCCGCAGGCGCCGAAAAAGATCTCGCCGCCTTGGCCCGTAACGACCCTGTAGACCCCCTCACTGCTTTCAGCACCTGAGGTATCCATGGACTTAATCCGTGCGTGGGCATGTTTTGGACGAAGGACCTGGGCATGGAGCATTCTCGGGAGTTTGATATCGGCAACGTACTGCGCTGAGCCGGTCACTTTTGCATAGCCGTCCGTCCTCTCAAAAGACTTTCCAACACACTTCAATGTCATCCTTGACTCCGCTTAGAAGAACTCTCCACAGGGGCTCAGAACACACGGGGCACCGCAGCCGCAACCAGGATGGTTGGCGATCCTGTCTACCCCATTTTCTCTTCTCTTCGATAGGGCTTCAAAAGACCCGCCGGAATGGCTGCCCTTCTGGAAACCCCTATCAGCGCAATGATTGTCAGAAGGTAGGGGATCATCAGGAAAATGTGAAAAGAGATGTCAAAGCCCAAGCCCTGAAGCCTCAGCTGCAATCCGTCCAGAAACCCGAAGATGAGGGCTCCCAGCGTCCCTTTGACGGGGTCCCAGTTTCCGAAAATGACCATGGCTATAGCCACCCACCCCCGACCCCCGATCACATCGATGAGGAACATGTTCTGATGGGCCAGGGTGAGAAAGGCCCCACCGATGCCCATAAGGGCACCGCCGAATACAAGGCAAAGGGTTCGGGTCAGATTCACGTTGACACCGATGGTGTCAGCGGCCAGAGGGTTCTCTCCAACAGTTCTGATTTTAAGCCCTATCTTCGTTCTGTAAAGCAAGATGGACATGATAGGGACTAACAGCCATGCAACATACGTCAAGCTGTATTGGGTGAAGAGGCCCGGACCGATGACAGGAATCTTGGAAAGCAGCGGTATGGCGATCTGGTTAAAGGGGTCCACAGTGGGCGGAACCGTAGGGGACCCAAAACGGAGACGGTAAACATACATGGCCAGACCCGTGGCAAAAAGGGTAATGCCCAGCCCGGAGACATGTTGGCTCAGACCCAGATAAACGGAGAGGTAAGCCATGAGCAGTCCGAGAATCATGCCCACCAAAGCGGCTGCGATTACACCAACCCAAAGGGAACCGGAGACGAAGGTAATGAGAAATCCCGTCATGGCTCCCATCAACATGATGCCCTCAATGCCCAAGTTCAGAACACCGGATCGTTCTGCCAGGATTTCCCCGAGGGTCGCGAATATGATGGGTGTCGCCATTCGCATCATGGCACCCATGAGTCCCGCGACAAAGGCCCCTTCGAGAATACCGCTCATGACTTTTTCACCACCTTGATCCTGTATTCCCTAAATAGCAAAAATATGAGCATCACCATGAGCGCCATTCCCTGGATGACCTCGGCAATGTAAGTTGGTACGCCCGTCATACGACTCATGGTTTGCGCTCCTACAATAATCACACTGAAGAAAAGAGAAGAAAAAAGCACGCCCACGGGATGAAGGTTCCCGAGCATGGCGATCACGATCCCGGAGTACCCGTAACCCGGAGAAATATCCATGATGAGCCGATACTGAAGGGCACAAAGTTCCCCCACGCCGGCAAGCCCGGCCAATCCTCCGGATATGAGGGCCGTCCAGAGCATGACCGAAGTCGTGTTGATCCCCCCGAAGTGGGCGGCCCGGATATTGACGCCCACAGCCTTGTTCTGATAGCCAAACACGGTTTTACTGTTGATAAACCACACGACAAGGACGGCAAAGAAAGCGATGAGAATTCCAAGGTGAAATCTTGAGCGCGTCATGAGAATGGGATATTGGGCGGCCTCAATAATCGCCGATGATCGGGGCCAGCTTGAGCCAGGCTGCTGGAGAGGGCCGAACAGGAGCGCGCCCATGATGTGAATCATCACATAATTGAGGAGAAGGGTGGTCACCACATCATCCACCTTCAGCTTTGTCTTGAGAAGAGCCGGGATCGAAGCCCAGATGCCCCCCGCCAGAAAACCTCCAATGATAATGATGGGCAGAACCATCGGCTTGGGCACACCACCCAGATTAATGCCCAACGCTGTGGCGGCCAAAGCGCCCGCAAGGAGTTGACCCTCTGCGCCGATATTCCAGAACTTCGCCCTGAAGGCGAAAGCCACGGCAAGGCCCGTTAGAAGGAGCGGGCTGGCCTTCACAAAGGTTTCCAGCAAATTGAACCGCGTGCCCAACGCCCCGTAGAAGAGATAGAAGTAGGACTTCCACAGATGTCCTCCGGCCACAAGGATCGGGATGGCGGAAAGGATGAGGGTAACGACAATCGCTGCAATCGGGATAACGACTCTTGCCCACCTCGGCAAAGGCTCCCGCTTTACGATCCTCAATCCGATCATTGCCTCACCCCGCTCATCCACAGTCCGATCTGCTCTCGCGAGGCTTCTTCCACCGCCACCTCTCCCATGATCTCTCCTTCAAAGAGCACAGCGATGCGGTCGCTTAAAGCGAAAACCTCGTCCAGATCCTCAGAAACCAGAAGAATGGCCGCCCCCCTTTCTCTTTCCTGGAGCAATCTTTGATGGATGAATTCCATGGCCCCCACGTCCAGGCCCCGTGTGGGCTGCGAAGCAACCACAACGGCCGGTTTTCGGGCAAGCTCTCTGGCCAGCATCACTTTTTGGAGGTTCCCACCGGAAAGACTTTTGGTCACCGCATCCCTTCCGTCTGTCTTGATGCTGTAAGCCGCTATCAGTTCGTCACTGAACTGGTGAACTCTTGCAAAGTTCATCAGCCCCCAGCCGCAAAAATCGGGGGCGTTATGTTTCTCCAGGATGAGATTCTCCTCTACAGAAAGATCCATCAAGAGCCCGGTTTCAATCCTGTCCTCCGGTATGCGGCCCATCTGCAACTTGATGGGTGATGTAGGACTTCCGGCCCGAAGAGGCATGCCGTTGACCTTGACAATCCCTCCCGCAGGCTCCCGCATGCCGAAGAGCACTTCAGCAAGCTCCCTCTGACCATTTCCAGAGATCCCGGCCAACCCCAAAATCTCATTCTCTCTCACCGCAAGATTGAGGTCTTTGAGCGCAAGGAGTTTCTTATCATTCAGCGCTTCGAGGTTTTCGATTTCAAGAACGGGCCGGCCGGGCTTCAAACTCTTTTTCTCGATCCGCTCAAGAATATCTCTGCCCACCATGAGATTGGCCAGCTCCCTTTTATTGGTGTCGCAGGTCTTTCTTTCCGCAACCACTTCCCCGCCTCTGAGCACAACGATGCGGTCTGAAATGGCCATAACTTCATGCAATTTATGGGAGATGAAAACCACGGACCGCCCTTCTTGAACCAGGGATTTGAGGGTCTGAAAAAGCTCCACCGTCTCAGACAGGGCGAGAACGGCGGTGGGTTCGTCCATGATGAGAATGTCCACATCCCGGTAGAGGGCTTTGAGAATCTCCACCTTCTGCTGCTCGCCTACCGACAGGGTCCAGACCTTTGCCTCTGGGTCAACCTGGAGTCCGAATCTCTTCTGAAGCGCAAGAAGCCTCTCTCGGGCTGACTTCAAATCAAGAAAAATGCCCTTCCCTGTTTGTGTGCCCACGATGATATTCTCGAGCACTGTCTGGGAGGGCACCAAGGTGAAGTGCTGGTGGATCATGCCAACGCCGCGAGAGATGGCGTCTTTGGGAGAGGAGAGATCGACCTTTTCCCCCTTGATGGTGATATCCCCTGTATCGCAGCTGTAGTACCCGAAAAGGATATTCATCAGCGTGGTTTTTCCCGCCCCGTTTTCGCCAAGAAGAGCGCAAATCTCGCCCGGAAAAAGGTCAAAGGAAATATCCTTGTTGGCAGCCACGTTCAGGAACTGCTTTGTAATAGCCCGCATGCTGACCAAAGGGTGTTCTTCACGTCCCATGGCTCACCTCTCAGCGCCACCTCGCCCCGTTGCTCGTTCTAAAACCTCCTACCTTAACCTCGTTCCTCCTTTCCCCAAGGGGAAAGAAGGTGTCCTCTCCTTTCTTTTCCGCCTTAGGCGGGCGAAAAGGGAAAACAGGAGGGTCTGCCCCTCAAGGGAGAGAGAAATTGGCGCACGAGAAAAAAAACCGGCGGGGGAAGTACCCGCCGGTTCTTTCAGTTTTAGTCCGAAACAGGTGGTTGTTCATCCACAGGAACCCGGAAGGTTCCGTTGAGAATCTTCTGCTCGAGCTCCCTCACTTCCTGAATCACACTTGCAGGCAGTTTTTTCTCAAAACCGTGAAAGGGTGCGAGGCGGGCTCCCCCCTTCGCCATCATGGACCACTCCCCCAGGTCCATGGAGACCCATGCATCTTTCTGGACCATCTCAATGCAGAACTTGATGGTGGGGTACATATCCCATACCGGACCGGTGATCACCACGCCGGGAGCCCCCGGCTTCGATCTGGGCTATGGCGGCCTCCTTGGCCTTGGGAGGATCAAACCAGCCTCCGATGTAGGAAATCTTGACCTTCACATTGGGATTGACTTTCCGGGCACCCGCTTTGAAGGCGTTCACCAGCCTGTTCACCTCTCCAATGGGTATAGCGGCCACCACGCCTAGGGTATTGGATTTAGTCAACCGGCCCGCAATGACCCCGCACAGGTAAGCCGGTTCATGAATCCAGTTGTCAAAGACAGAGAAATTGGGAGATACCGGGCCAAACTCGGACCCAAAGGCAAAGGCGATTTCAGGATAATCCTTTGCCACCCGCCTTGAAGGTTCTTCGCCCGCGAGAAAGGCGTCGCCGACAATGAGGTCAAACCCCCGTTCAGCATACTCTCTCAAAACCTTTTCAAAGTCGGCGGCAGCAATTTTCTCTGTAAACTCGTATTCGATGTTCCCCATTTCTTTTTGGACCCTCAGACAGGCCTGATGGATAACGCCATCCCACGGTTCCTCAATGGCCGTCTGGAAAATAGCCGCAATTTTGAAAGGCTTACCATGACTTGATGTAAAAGTGAACGAGACTGAAAGAAGAACAATCATCAAACCCAAAAGTGCTTTTTTCATGAAAAAACCTCCTTCCCCCTAAAAGATGAATAGAAGATAGCTGGATATGACGTGATATGACTTGCAACTTTCTGCCACATGGAATTGGACTGAACAGACCTCCTCTGTATCGGAGGTTCCTCACCATGAATGGACGCTTTCTATTGGGTCGTCACCTCCTTTCCATCTTTAATTACATGAAGAGGGGCCTCATGATGGGTCAGAGCCTCACGAACACTCTCGGCATCCAAGACCACCAAGTCGGCCCTGTTGCCCTCTTTCATTTCAAAGTCCTCGATGCCCAGAGCCTGAGCCGCTTTTGTGGTGATGAGGTCATAGAGAACATCCATCTCCTGAAGGGTTGTCATCCACAGAAGATGAGAGGCCAGAAAGGCGACCTCCAGCATGTTGTTCCTTCCATAAGGATAGTAGGCATCCGCAATGTCATCCTGTCCGAGGGCAACAGCCACGCCTGCCTCGTAGAGATCTCTTACACGGGCGTGGAGAGGGCCCGTATGGGGGTCACTGAGCACGCTTATTCCTGCCTGCTTCAGCAACCCCACGAGTTTTCGAAAATAGGGTTCAGGATAAAGGGCCATGGCTCTGGCGTGATGGACCACGACCCTCCCGATCCAACCCTCTTGAATGGTTTTTACAGCGAGCATCTCCAAGGTGCGGAGACCTGGATCTCCGGCATCATCAATGAGCATGGATACGTCCCTGTCATACGCCTTGGCCAGATCAAACATGAGATCAATGTGTCGCCGGGCATCGTGATCTGTATACTCAATCCACGGAATGCCTCCCACCACATCGGCACCCATTTCCAGCGCCTGCCGGACATAGTCTTCGGCGCCCGGATCTCTGACAATGCCATCCTGTGGAAAAGCGACGACCTGGATTTCGACAGCCTCCTTGAATGCCTCCCTGGCTTGGATCAAGGCCTTGACGCCTTCCAGTTTCGCCTTTGTGTCCGTATCTGCGAAAGCCCGGATATGGGTGTTTCCGTATTTGACGGCGAGGGTCACCGCCTTTCTTACGTTGTCAAAGATCCATCGCTGATCGTATTTTTCCTTCACCTGGGAGGCAAGCTCTATGGCGGTCATGGCCCTTCCCATGGATTCGCCATGGTAGGAAATCAGGGCTTTGTCCC
>SMTZ1_10020894_pt1 | contig 15300 bp, 14 predicted proteins | sample DeeMarSWOR136_30_FD_25667 | JGI IMG/M metagenome (IMG submission 25667)
GAGTTGGAGGCGCCCTCGTAGGTGACACAGACGCAGACGTTACCATCTCCCTCTTCCCACTCGACTTCATCAGGGCTGATGGTCGCGCAGTCGCCTTCAAACTCGATGGTCAGCGTGGCAGTGTCGTCTTCAAGCGAACCAACACAACCTGCCCACGAATCCGAATCGAATACGACTGTCAGCTCTACCTCGTCTCCGACGGTCAGTCCCAGTCCGGTAAGGTAAGCATCGTCGATGATCAGCTTCTCCTGCGTATTCGGGGGAGTGAAAATGGGTCCGCCCAGGCTCCAGGCTCCGCCGCCAATCGAATTCCCGTCTTCATCGAGTACGTCTATTACGGTGGTTGCGACGCTCCCATAGGTGATCCAGGCTTCTACATCTTTAGTGGGGCTGGCCAGTGGATCGAATTTGGGTGAACTCGGTGACACCTTGGGCTTAGTTCCCGTAGTCGTGATGGTAAAGTCGAGCACGGTTCCTTCATCAAACGTGTACTCGATCACCAGCTCGGCTCCGATATCCGCGAGTACGTCTTCGAGACCCTGCGGCCAAACTCCCAGTGCATCTTTGTCCGAATGTTTTATCAAGTCAACGAACATCCCGAGCGGTGCCGCGTATGAGTATACATCGTAAATTTCCAGAGCAGCGATACCCGGGAAGGGGGCGCAGTTAAGCTGCGCGTCTGTAATCGTCCAGGAAGTGGCACTACCCCAGTTGAGAACCGCGTATGCACTAGCATCACCACCTGTTGCTAACAGGTCCAGGTTAAACTCGGCATCTGGGAAAAGGAAGCTGGGTGACTCTGAGACAGGCCAGATTTGCAGGAAGGCAGGGTTACACTCTTGAAACACGATCTCCAACATTATCGGTACCCCAGCCGCGGCCGTGGGCGCGACAACATTCGTAAGATAATTATTAGTGATGGTTAGAGTGTTGCCCGCTATTGTGTAATCATACCCCGCAGCCAAAACCGGGTAATAGGGGTCTGCGACAGTGGGATAAGCCCAATAGGCATTGATCCCTGTCACCCAGCTGTCCGTGGTCACTGTGGTGGTTAGCGAGGTAGGTGGGTCATCTACGTCGTAAGTAACTGTAGCGGGATTGACCTTATTTTCGCTCCCGACAGCCGTGATGACAAATTGCTGTGCACCGATGTCAAACGTGATCCACAGTATTACCTGGTTGTCTTTAGTCGTGAGATTACCTGCGGCCGGATTTATCAGCCAGCTCTGCAGGATGGTCAGCGTGTCATCGACTACTACGTAGTCCACCCACGGGATCAGGGGTACGGGAGGCCCAGCAACGATCTGTACGATGCTGGCTACGAAGGTGGCTCCGCCCCAGTTGATGGTGGTTGAGACATCAGCAGGAACGTAAGTGTTGAATTCGGCTGATGCCGGACTGATGGTGGGCATATTCCCGACAGCTGTGATGATAATGTCTATCATTGTCGTTGCCAGGTCGTCAAAAACCACGGTCACCACTGTCTGGTCTCCGGGATTCGCGAGACCTGCGCCACCTGCCCATCCTCCTAATCGCCCATCAAGATAATCATCGAGGAGGATCAGAGTGTCACCAATCACCTCGTAGTCGACGTGTTGAACCAACGCTCCCGGGGCTACATTATCCCCGACAAGCGTTATCGTCGAAGCGCCGTTCCATTTGATGGTAAAGCTGAGATCTTGGCTGTATCCCATCTCCCACCATTCATTCCCCGCGCTATCAGAGTCCAGGTCATAGGTGGCCGTCATCGGCGAGATTTCGGGCGGTGACAATGCCATCGCCGGCGCTGCCGTCAGAACGCCCAGGCTCAATACCAGCGCTAGGCTAAGCAAAATACTAAATATCTTCTTCAACTTAACCTCCTTTCATATTTATGACTGTTTAATTTTTTTTTGCGGTTGCTCCGATTTCATCGCAGCCCAATTACCTTGTTTATTGGGCAACCACACCTTTAAACAGCCTATGTGTTAAGTTTGTTTCACCCCATAAATGAATTTGAGGTGTTTGTTATCGCCCAAGATCGACCGGCACCTCCTTGCGGAGAATGCTTCATGGGCACTGATGGTCGTCTTCCCATCCCCGTCCAGCGGGACAAACCGAGCAGTAATATGAATCGGATGATAACAGTCCGACCATCATCAAAAGTGAAAATAATGAAGAGAACTGCTGCCGCATGTTTCTGCGGCATATTTTTGTGGTTGCCTGATTTAAGCAGTCTCCGATAGGAAAGCGCCCACTTTGGTAAGAGTTCACCTTTGCCAAAACCTCTCTCAGCCAGTTCAGCAGGCGACTTTCGCCTCTGCTGAGATGCTGCGCCACCTCTGTTGTCTTCATCTGGCTGCTCCCCCTCGGTCCAGGCATCTTATCTGCAACCGCGCTGCTCAACGACCATCCTTTCCCAGCGCTTGACCGCCGCATCTCTGGCTGCTTGACGCGTGCTCGCGTAAGTTATTGATGTTTCCGAAATCCTGATCAATATTACATCACCTCCCATCGGCACTGTCACAGCCGTGCCAGAGCAAACCTCAGGATTGTTGTGCTAGTATTTAGTATATGCTACAGTGGTTGACTTGTCAAGTCCCTGTTGCTATATTTGGGCAGAAAATTTTACATAAAATACGTAGGGAATATGGTTATTTGAAATAGAAAATTAGAAAATTAAAGGTAAAAATTAAAATAACAAACTAAAAATTAGAATTTTTCGAAAAAGTGGGCGGGGACGAAACCCGTCGTTTCTCCTCTTATTTGAAGAGGGGGTAGGGGAGTTATGAATCAGAGAAGCCTTATTTTAAGCGGGGACACTGAGAGACAGACCACTAATGTTGAATTTGAAGAAATCCCAATTTATCAATCTCAAACAATATCAAATATCAATTGTTAATGAATAGAATCCAAAGGACTAAACGGTTTTGCCCCGATTGAATCGGGGTGAAAATTGTAATTTGTTTAGCATTTGATGCTTGGAATTTAAGATTTAGAGCGGAACGCCTTTGTGATTTGGAATTTAGCCAGAGGGATTGTCACGTCCCGACAAATTGGGACTGGCAATGATACTACCCCCTGTCCTTGCCAGGCGCGACAGTGGCGAAGCAGTCTCGGAGGGGCAGCGACGGGGTGGGTGGGGGAAAATTGGATTGCCCCCTTTTTCTTCGCACACGCCTTGACAAACTTGGCAAGGTAAAGATATTATGTTTTAGATATATGAAAGGTGGTAACAGGATAAGTTTCCTAAGACAGGTATATAGCTCGCCATATTCAATAGCTTCGTCCAGATACAGTTTTTGGGAATAAATTACCTGTTACGAGATTTGAGAGTGCGCATAAAGCGGATAAAGGCTCATATTATAACAGGGCTTCTGTTATTGATGCTGATATTGCCCCAACTGGCTCTGGCCAATGGGCCGGGGATAGTACCAGGCTCTGTATCTGTGACGGATATCACCTCCACTGGCGCCGAAATCGCCTGGACCACCAATTCCACCAGTGATAGTCGGGTGAACTACGGCCCCACCACTGGATTGGGCCAGACTAGGTATAATACCGCTGAGGTCAAGAACCATAACATAATCCTTACAGGCTTGACTCCGAACACAACATACTACTTTGATATTTGGTCCAACGGTGAACGGAGTCCTGTCAATACCAGTGAATACTACTCTTTTAAAACACTCACGGTAACAGAGTATTCCATTATTCTTGACCATGCTTGTGGGGTCTGCGGCGATCTGGTTGAAGTAAAGGTCTGCGGCGAGCTGATCAGAGTAACTGCGACTGTGGCAGCGGCCGGCACCTATCATATCTGCTGGGATTCTCGCGCGGAAGCCAATGTTGTAGAGACATTCAGGGCAACCGGAGCTGGCAGCCACACCCTCGCATTCTTTATGCCCGAGGCTAAGCAGGGTATTCATTACGTTTATTTGACCACCGCCGCTTATAGCGACCCGGCGACGGATACTTTTGATACTTTTACAGTCAACCCTTCGGTCAAGATTGACCCCGAGGAGGGACCGGTGGACACAGAAGTAACTCTCAACTGCTATGGTTTTGACGCCACAGGGGACATTCGGGTTAGCTTCCTGGATACGGAAGAGACGGGTAAGACTAATAGTGTGGGTAGCTGGGAGGTAGATTTTACCATCCCAGACACCCCCGCCGGTGGCTATACCTTTGATATCGAGGCTAAGGAAGGTACGGTATGGGTGAACTGGGTGAGCAAGTATTTTGAGGTGATTCCTGAAATCACTGTCACGCCACGTTTGGGAACGGTGGGACAGACGATTGAGGTAGAGGGTACGGGCTTTGCCAGTGAAGAAGAGGACATTGAGGTTACCTTCGATGGGGAGCCGATGAAGACGAACATCCCTATTGTCGCTGATGAGAATGGCTCCTGGGAGGCTACCTTCGTTATTCCTCCTATGCAGCGCGGCACCTATACAATTGATGCCTCAGGAGAGTCGACCAGGGCTCGTGACGTAGATGAAATTAATTTCATCTTGGGCGCTGGCCTACTGCTTGAGCCGGGTTCTGCTTATGTGGGTGAAACGATTACCGTTTACGGAGGAGGTTTCAGACCCGGGGAAACAGGCATCAGGGTTACATTTGAAGGACAATCTAAGGCTACGGGTATAACAGCTGATAGCAATGGTAGTTGGGATGCTTCTTTTGTCCTGCCGGCCAGCACCTATGGCAGCAATACTGTTTCGGCTTCTGGTGATATAACCAAGAATGCTGTGGAGGCCACCCTCGAAACTGAAGCCAGAATAGAAGAATTCAGCCCGGATGAAGGAGCTCCCGGCGACTCCGTTACACTCACCGGCAGCGGTTTTCACGGTAATCAGAAATTAACGGTGACTCTGGCTGGGATTAGCGCGCCAGGAGAGGATGGGCAGTCTTTGGATGTGCGAACCCAGACCAATGGCAACATTAACATTACTTTCCGGGTGCCAAAAGGAAGCACTGAGGGTACACGGACGCTGGTGGTGAGGGATGAGGGTGGAGCTAGTGACTCGGTTGAATTCACGGTAACGGAGGAAATCCTATCTACAACCCCACTGCCCATCTCACCCAAGGGTAGCACACTGAGGTCAGGGGAGGTAACTTTTCGCTGGCAAGGGGTAACGGGTGACACCGGTTATACTTACAAGCTGGAGATAAGCAAAACTGCTGATTCTGGGAACATCTGGTCTAAGTCAGGTATTGAGGGAAGCAGCTACAGACTGATGAAAACAGAGACTGTGGACGAGGCCTTAGAAAAGGGGACCTACTACTGGCGCATTAAGATAGTAGATGATTATGGCAACGAAAGCCCCTGGTCGGATTATATCGAGTTCAGGGTATCCCCGATTCCACCCTGGGTATGGGTAATAGTGGGAATAGTAGTGCTTACCACTCTCATGGTCGTGGCCTATCGAGAAACAAAGTTCAAGGTGACAGAATAAGGGGAGTGGGCGGGTACAACTCCCCCTACGACATTAAAAAATGACAAATGTGAGCAGTCTTAGCATTCGGGCATTTGGGTCTCAATTGTCATTTGGATTTGTCCTGACAATGTGGGAATGAAAGCGGCATTTAGGATTGAGAAGGACGAGGCTGAGTTGCCAGGAGTTGTGCAATTGAGTATAGTAAAGCAAGCGGGCGCCATGAAAAAGAACCGGGAAAAACCCCCGGTGCTTTAAGGAGGGCAAGGCAATATGGGATGTTTAGCAATCGTCTTTTCGGCAGCGTTTAGCATAGCCGTCATTGTGTACATGAGTGGTTTGGTTGGTCTTGTTATAGCTTTTATGGCACTCATGGGCGGGTACATGTCCGGTTTGGTAGCTTTTATCGTGGGTTTCCTGATGCTATCATGAATATATAGTAAAGTACGTAGGACGCCATGGAAAAGAGCAAGGCGAATTTTTCCCGGTACTCCAAGGAGAATGAGACGTTATGACCTGTGCAGCAGTCCTTATGCTAACGGTAACCATTCTCTTCATAGGGACATTGTTACTTTTTGGGCTGCTACCAACGGCGGTGGCATTACTTGCGTTGTCTTTGTTGCTGATACCGTTAGCTATTATTTTGACTTGGCGCTATATCTATCCCTGGCTGGTGCGGATGGGGAGATGGGCAGCGCGACCGCTAAACATCATCTTTCTTTTCATCGTGATACTGGTGGGACATTGGGTACTCATTTACGTGCTTGGTCTGCTAGGTGTGTCCCCTCCCACTATTACGATACTAGGAATACCCATATCCCTCCTACTTTTAATCTTTCTGTTGTTCTGGTTCTTCCTGCTCTTGCTGGGCTTAGTGGTATTACTGGTAAGGTTATGGCGATACGGCTGGAATCGTGTAAGAAATCTCTTCTGGGACATTTCATTTCGTATTGTTGGCTTGTTCTGGAGAGTACTGGTGGGGATTCCTCTGGGTATAGTCTGGTTTTTCTACCATCCTCCTCTACGCTGGCTAGTAGCAGCCGGCCTGTTCTACTTCAGGGGGATCTTAGCAGCAGTGGCCTGGTTCGTATACAATCCGCCATTGAGGGAAATATTGCGTGCCGGCCTTATTATTACGCGGTTATTAGCTCGATTTACAGCCTGGATTCTATACAACCCACCACTACGTTGGGTTGCAGGGGCAGTGCTCTTCAGCCTCAGGCTGACGGCACGCATCGTCAGTACCCTCATTTACCGTATTGGAGCGACCGAGTTTGCCAAGGGCGTCAGAGAGGCATTAATGAGAGGGCTAACTGTAGAGCGCAAATCCTATCAGGACTATAAGTATGCCCATGATGACAGTCGCGCCGCCGCCTAGCACGCCAGCGATGTCCATATGGGTGAAGACTCGGCCGAAAATCTTCTTGCCCAGGGCCGCCCTCTCGGGTGTCAGCCAGCTTGATTCCTCAGGGGGTTTCGGCTCCGTCTCAGTGGAATCTCTGTCAAATAGGGGCATTATCATTTTTTTCCACTCACGCGACTCCCGATAGATTACACCAGATATTATTATGCCCACGATGATGGTAAATAGCCCCAAGAGTATCACCATCGTTGCTAGATTAACGTCAGTTATCTTGACACCTGGTAATGGGTCACCTGTGGGCATTTTTCACCTCCTTTGCCCAGCAAGGCTGTTTAATAATACTCTCTATCATTCCGATCCCTGACCTGTCGGGGCTCGGAATCCCACTTTCACTCCGGGTCAGGGTTACAATTAAACTGTCTCCTATCAAGCCAGCCTCAATTTATGTTAATTTTAGCGTAACATAGCTACTGTATAGTGTCAATAGCTCGAAGGGTTGTCCTGGTCGTTTGAAGCTTAGATTAACCTTAAAAGGTCTGGCAGCCATTTCCCACCTGCTAAAAAATCGATTTTCAGGGTATATTTGAAAACCCCGCCAAATCTGGCTTAAATATTAACTGGGTGCCCAAGGAAAAAACGGAATCTTTGCGTAACAGGAAATTTTTCTAAAATTCCACTCTTAAGATAAGATATAGTGGAGGGATTTATCACCTCCTGGTGGGCGAGTACGAGCCCCGCCCCTGCGCAAATAAAAATAATATAGCTCAGTACCGATTTAATTGGTACAACCTCAAAGACATGGACAATTAAAAATGTAGTGGTGGGGTTCATCCCCGCCTGGTGGGCAGGTACAAGCCCCCACCTCCGTTAAGATTAAGATAGGATTAATATAGGATTAAGAAGGAGGATGGGGGTACGAGTTCCCCTTCTTAAGATAAGGGGGGAAAGGGGAGTTATGAAAAAAAGAATCCTTATTGTTTTAATGTAGAACACATACCAATGATATTGACATGTACCAAAAAAATAGCTCATAATCCTGCTATTAAACCTGTCAGGTCTTGGTGGAGACAATGAATCTCAAGCAACGCTCTCATAGGTCTGGGAATAAAAAAGGGCAACCACGTAGCTATTCTAATGTCTCGTACACCTGAGTGGGTCATCAACTGTTTTGGAGTGCTTAAGGCTGGAGCTGCCAGCGTACTCCTCGATAGCGGAGCTAAGGCACCCGAACTTGAGCCGCAACTTCGTGAATCCGATTCCAAAGTATTGATTACCGAAGAGAGATTCTCGCTAGTATTGTCTTCAGTTTTGCCCAAAGTCCCCCTGCTGAAACAGGTTATTAAAATTGATACAGACCCTTATAATGAGATGTTGGCAAATAGTTCCCCTGTATCACCCTCAGTACATAGAGGACCAGGATGAAGCCATCCTTTTTTACACCTTGGGTGTGCTGGGGAAGAACAAGGGCGTAGTGCATACTCATGCGTCGTTCATGTCAATTTTGCCCATAGTGGTGAAAAAATTTGAACTGGAGAGAGACGATGTTATTTTAGGGCTGCTTCCTTTTAATTACCTTCTGGGATTTGGGCTGGTCGTTCTCATGCCCATTAAGAGAGGATGCACTATAGCCATCCTCCCTCATTTCAGTGCCAAGAGTATCCTGGAGACTATAGAGCGAGAAAAAGCAACCATGCTTATAGGTGTCCCCGCTAGCTTTATAAGGGAGGTGCTTTGTGCCGGAGCAAAATCCTCAGCCCTTTTTTTGGACATGCTTGAGAAAAAGTTTCATTTAACCGCGTGCGAAATATACGGGCTCACGGAGTTGATTATCGTTACTATAGGTGCTATTTGCGACCGCAAATTGGGTACGGCAGGAAAGCCCCTGGCTGAGCTTAAAGTACTGGATAAAAACTGCAAGGAAGTACGCCGGGGTAAGATAGGGGAAGCTGTCGCCAGAGCCCCCTGGATGATGAAGGAATATTATAAGTCGCCTGAACTAACGGCCCAGGTTATCAAAGATGGTTGGTTTCATACCGGCGATCTGGTCAGGTTAGATGAGGACGGCTATTTGGAGTTCATAGAAAAGACGTCCTCTATTATAGTGCCCTCGGGGGGAGTGAAGATTCTCCCCGCCGCAGTTGAAGAAGTCCTCCTTGCTCATCCTGCGGTAGCCGAGGCAGCCTGTGTCGGTGTTATTGATGAGTACAAAGGACAAATACCCACAGCTTTTATAGTGCTTAAGGAAGGACAAAGTGCTACGTCGGATGAAATAAGTTTCTGGACAAAATGCCTAAAACCAGGTCGGGCCAGTTAGACCGGAAACGGCTCAGCGTGACGAAGGAAAGCTGAAAAGGAGAATTAACGTGGCGGACCGGGATATATTGAACGATTTGCTGGCTAACGCGGGTGTTTCCTTACACCTGCACTGACTTTAAACATCCTGCTACTGGACAGGTTATCCAAAGATGTATTGAGGGTGGCTATATATTCATCTACCTCTGCTTGATCGAACTGTATAACTTTACTGGCTATTCGTTGGCAATAATCGCAATGGTCGCACCCGGCTAGGCAATTCTGCTTCTTAAAGAAATCCATAAAACCTTCCAGCGCCTGGTTATCAATATAGAGTCCGGGCGGTGAACCAATAACGTTGTTTTTTACGCCCGGTAATGCAGAATTGACAGATTCAATTTTCGGAGTAATGATATTCAAAATATCATACAGGTTGCCCTGATAACTCCGTGATTCATACGCTGTGGCAGCAGTCAAAATTCGCTCGGTGGAAGCTGACCGGCCGCTTGTTTTGAACATATCGATACCTATCTCTTCGTAAACAGGAATATCCTCGGGTCTTACCCATCGGCACTTAATGGTTTGGGAGATATCAAATAGCCTGTCCAGAGTACAACGAAGTACGCAATAGTCCATATAGTAGCCGTTAATCGGGTTATAGCTCTGGCTGGCATGCCCCAGGCTATCATGGTGGTAATATTCGTAAGGGCACTGGTATAGGCAGAGATTATTCAGTAGTACAGTGAGTTGGCAATTCACAGCATTCCTGATAGCCTTGAGAACGGTAAAATCCCGATTTATATTGAAGTCCAGAGTAATAGAATCAGCACCCAAGGATTCAAAGAATTTGGCTCTAGCCACGCTGTTCACATGAGCAATTGTTGATACCCTTATCTGAAGATGCGGAAATTGACGCTTAATAAGCTCAATCAGATAAGGGATGGTTACTGTGACGCTATCCACCCCAATGCTGGTGACCCATCCGAGATGCTCTAGCAACTCCCGATGGATATTCTCATCCCACTCCATATTGCCCATGCTGGGAGCATTTAAGAGGTAGTCAAACTTCAGGCCTGCGGAATGAGCCTGTTTGATGTATTCCTCCGCTTGTTCTTCTACCATGTGGACGTTATCAGCACCTCTCCCTCCACTGCCTATCATTGAGGTGGGCAATACCCCATATATCTGTACATCAGCATTCAACCTGCCTAAGGGCAATATCAGGTCTGGGTCCCAATTCGTTGGCACTAGTAGCTGCATGCTACCCCACTGTGATGAATGATACTGATATAAGGCTGGGCAGATGTGCCCTGTTCAATACTTTTATTCGTGTTTTTTGAAAACATACTACCTAATATATCGTAATACGATGTATTATGAATGCAAAAAAAAATTTTGTCAATACCCCCCGTATTAAAATGCTTCAAGATATTGTCACCATGTAATTGCGCTGGAAAATATTACCCTTCCAGGTAAACAATAAGAAAAGGACAAAGCTTAGATTGTACCTTATATATCTTTGTATCGTAATGCGACGTATTATGAACATATAGAAATTTTTTGTCAATACCCTTTTGATTTTTGTATATATTTAGATGTCCCGCAAAACATTTTTATCATTAGATTGAAATCTTTTTAAAGGACTGATTTAAGGGAATGCTCCTCCATCTATAGTTATGACCTGTCCTGTAATATAGCCAGCTCTTTCACTGGCTAAAAAAGCTACCAATTCAGCTACATCCTCAGGCTGGCCAAAGCGTTGCAATGGAATCAATGCCCGCATGGCCTCCTTTCTTTCCACAGGTAGCTTATCAGTCATCTCAGTAACAATGAACCCCGGTGCCACGGCATTGGCAGTTATGTTACGGGAAGCCACCTCTCGAGCTACGCTTTTGGTAAAAGCAATGATTCCTCCTTTGGAAGCCGCATAGTTGCTTTGCCCTGTATTCCCTACTATGCCAGCTACCGAAGATATGCTGATAATGCGGCCCCACTCCTGTCTCATCATGGTCCTCAAGGCAAACTTGGTGCACAGGTAAGCTCCACGTAAATTAGTGTTGATTACATCGTCCCAGGCGTCATCAGTCATTCTTAACAGCAAGGTATCCCTATTTATTCCGGCATTGTTGACCAGAATATCAAGCTTGCTCCACTTATCAGTCACCTGCTCTACCAGGGCTTTCACCGCTTCACTATCCCGAACATCGGCTTCAACCGGCATGGCATCCCCACCCAGATTCACTATGCTCTGTACTAAATTATCAGCATCAATCTTATTGCTGGCTTCAATTGCCACATAATTAACTGCTACCTTGGAACCGAGGCTGGCAAGTTTCAAGGCAATAGCTTTACCTATGCCTCGAGAAGCACCAGTTACCAGGGATACTTTTCCGTCTAATTCCATAACTTGTACTCACTCATTAAAGCGTTTAAACACCAGACAGCAGTTTTCACCACCTAAACCAAAGCTATTTTTAAGACATACATTAACTTGAGCCGGGCGAGCTACATTGGGGACATAGTCCAGGTCACAGTCAGGGTCAGGGGTCTCATAATTGATGGTTGGGTGGATAATCCCTTTGTTTATGACTAATATAGCGGCGATGGATTCAATAGCGCCGGCAGCAGTAATGCCATGCCCAATCATGGACTTAGTAGAGCTTATAGGGATTTTATAAGCGTGCTCTCCCAACACCATTTTAATAGCTTTGGTTTCACAGGCATCATTCAGCTTGGTGCTGGTGCCGTGAGCATTGATATAGTCAACCTCCTCAACCTTCACCCTGGCATTTTGCAGGGCGGTACGCATGGCATAGGCCTCCGCTTCAGGGGCAGGAGCAGTTGCATCGTGGGCATCGAAAGACCAACCCGCACCGGCAATTTCAGCCAGGATAGGTGCCCCTCGGCTCCTGGCATGTTCATAGTTTTCCAAAACAACTAATCCGGCGCCCTCAGCATAGACGAAACCATTGCGGTTGAGATCGAATGGGCGACAAGCTTTGGCAGGGTCAGGTTCATGGGAAAGAGCTCCCAGGATATCTATTCCAGCCATGCCAGGTGGCTCCAGGCTGGCGTCGGAACCCCCGGCTATCATTACATCAGTATATCCTAAGCGAATGAAGTTCGCCGCCGTGCCTATGGCGTCAGCGCCACTGGCACAAAGGCTATTCACAGCGTTGTTAGGACCCTTGGCTCCCAGCATCATCCCCACCTGCATGGATGCTGCGCTGGCAGTTGACTTGGTGATGAACAGCGGGTCGGCTCTTCTAGGACCAAATTTTTGATACCGCTCCCATCCTCTAACAACATAGCCTTGCTCTGTCATAGTAGAAATGCTAACACCTACTCGCTCAGGACTTTCCTGAGTCATATCCAAACTGGCTAATTGTATTGCTTCTTTGGTGGCGGCTATGGCAAACTGAATGGTCCTTGAAGTCCGGTCAACTGCCTTCAAGTCCATATACTTTGTGGCATCAAAGCCATGCACTTCAGCATCTACTTTCACTCGAAAGTTACTGGCATCAAAGTGGGTAATAGGACCGATGGCTGACCTTCCAGCAGCTAATCCAGCCCAGAACTCCTCCACGGTTAAGCCCAGGGGATTAATAGTGCCCATACCGGTAACTACAACTCTGGGCAGATTTATCATGTCCCAAGAACTCTGCGCGTTTTTAGACATTCTAGCCATATCTATTAGTCCTTCTTTTCTAATGCAAACAACGGGGTGTATATAGAGAAACCCCCATCAACAATAATGGTCTGGCCTCTTATCATAAAGGCTTCATCGCTGCACAAAAAAGCCACTACATTAGCGACATCTTCAGGAGTCACCATTCTTCCTGCTGGCGTTATTGGAAGATTGGCTCTGTTTAACTGCTCATCAAAATAGAACTTCAGGGCTTCTGTGTCAACAAACGAAGCAGCGACAGTATTAACGCAAATGCCTCGAGGTGCCAGCTCTATTGCCAGGTAACGAGTTAAAGCTTCCAGGGCAGCTTTGGAGACTCCGACAATAGCGTAGGTGGGCCAGACAAGAAACGAACCCAAGCTAGAAAGGCTGATTATCTTACCACCCCTGCCCTCCATTAGTTTGGCTGCTCTCTGAGCGCAGAGTAAACATGCCCGGACGTTGATGTCCATAGTCCATTCCCAGGCCTTAGTATCTATATCCATTACAGGGCGACCTACACCTGATGCAGCATTGCTAATCAAGATATCCAGGTGGCCAAATTTATTGCCAATCATATCAAACATTTCGTCTATCTTTGCCGGGTCTCCCACATTAGCTCGGATGGCTTCAGCTTTCACGCCCAAAGCCTCAATATCCTTGGCCGTTTGTTCTGCGGTATCGCGGCGGCGGAAAAAATCGACAATAATATCAGCGCCCTGAGAGGCAAGTTTTAAGGCAATCGCCCGCCCAATACCGCGCCCACCGCCGGTAACTAAAGCCAGCTTCCCTTGAAGAGACATGGCTAAACACCTTCCTTTTGTGCTACTCCATTCTCCACATAGGCGACAAAGTCGCCGAAGTTCTTAAACTTCTGCGCTTCTTCGTCAGGGATTTCAATCCCAAAGGTCTCCTCCACCGCTACCAGTGCCTGCACTACATCCAGAGAATCCGCCTTAATGTCTTTAAATGTGCTTTCTCGAGTAATAAGACTTTCATCAACGCGAGTAATCCTGGCCATGATTTCTCTTATCTGCTCTTCAATAGTCATAATTTACCCCCTTGGTTAAATTTTGCTAATTCCGACTTCAAGCTTTCGACAACCTCGGCTTTTACTGCTTCCTTGGCACTTTCTATAGCGTTAGCTATATGGGGTGCTCGGCTAGCTCCATGCGCTATTTTGACAACCCCATCAACGCCCCACAAAATGCCACCACCTCGCCTCTCGGTTTCAGTGGATATTTTAGTCGCCGGGAACAGTTTATTAAAGAATATTCTAGCTAAGGTGCGTAGCGGTGGATACCTTTTCAGCTTTTGCTCTGTCCAATCCCGGGCATAACCCCCGATGCTTTCATAAAATTTCAAGAAAACATTGCCCACAAAGCCATCGCATACGATAACATTGGCCTTGCCTTTTAAGATATCATTGCCCTCTATATTCCCAATAAAGTTCAACCCGCTATTTTTGAGAAGGGAATACGCTTCGCGGACTGCTTCACTCCCCTTGTTTTCTTCACTTCCCGTGCTTAGCAAAGCTATCGTGGGATCAGCGATGTTAAGGAATTTCTTAGCATAGACCGAACCAGCGATGGCAAAACTTAGGAGTTGATGTGGCTTGCAATCTACATTAGCTCCGAGGTCTACCATCACAACATTTGGTGCAAAGCTACCCAAGGAGCCAACAATTGCCGGACGGTACACTCCATCCACCATGCCTATAAATTGAATGGCACTTATTGCCGCTGCTGCACTAGAGCCGGCACTGACTAATGCATCTGCTTCCCCTGATTTTACCAGCTTTGCCGCCACGACTATAGAGCAATTGGGTTTGCGACGAACTACGTCGATAGGCGACTCGTCTTCCTTGATAAATTCGCTGGCTTCGATAACATGGATGGATGAACCGTTGGGGAATTTATAACCGGATAATTCCTTTTCTAGAATGTTTGTGGAGCCAACCAAGAAGATTTCGACATCGTCCTGCTGAGCTGCCAGCACCGCTCCCTTAACTATTTCCTCAGGAGCATAATCACCGCCCATGGCATCCACCGCCACTCTTATTCTTCCATTTTGAGCCATATTTTTATCTCTCGTCACTTGATACCTTAACTATTGCTTCTCCTGTGACTATTGTTTCACCTTTTTGATTAAGGCACTCAAAAGTGCAATTTGCATATGATATACCATTTTTTTGTTCAACGCAATCAATTCTACCATTGATGGTCAGAGTGTCTCCAGGACGTGCCGGCTCTTTAAACTTTGCTCGAAGCTTACCCCCAGACAGCCAGCTTCGCCCAAAAGCCGAAGTCATCATCTCTGACACATGAGCCAGGTTGAGCATGCCATGAGCAATAGTTCCACCAAAAGGAGTCTTAGCGGCAAAAGACTCGTCTATATGGATTGGATTAAAATCACCAGATGCTTCAGCATAAAGATTAATTTTCTCCTGGGTGATATGTATTACCATCGGATTAAGAGCCTTACCTTCTTGAATATCTATAAGCATTTTTTCATGTTCCTAGGTGGACAAGGCTATAGTTGTTTTCCCCGATTGTACCTTT
>SMTZ1_10003745_pt1 | contig 15297 bp, 13 predicted proteins | sample DeeMarSWOR136_30_FD_25667 | JGI IMG/M metagenome (IMG submission 25667)
TACTACTTATAATTCAATCTTACATCAAACAGCATTTTACATTTATACTTCAGGCACAACGGGCCTTCCTAAAGCCTGTGTAATGGAGAATTTTAAATTATTTACTCAGGGCAATTTCTTAGGTATAGCTTTTGCTAAAGTAGATATTAATGACATTGTGTATATCCCAACCCCCCTTTACCATAACTTAGCTATTGGAGTTGCATGGCCAGCTGTTTTTCGAACTGGGGCTACTTTAGCACTAAGAAAGCGTTTTTCTGCTTCTGAATATTGGAAAGATATTCAAAAATTTCAAGTGACATATAGTATCTATGTTGGTGAAATCCCTCGATATCTTCTTAATCAACCACCTTCTAAATATGAAAAAAATCACACCCTCAAAAAAATGTTAGGATTAGGACTTCGAAAGGAGATTTGGGAAAAATTTCAATCCCGGTTTCAGATTGAACATTTATACGAATTTTATGGATTAACTGAAGGTCACCGATCTCTTGTTAATCTTGAAGAAATTCCTGGGATGATTGGAAGGTTAACTCAATCTGGATTAATTTTAGCGAAAGTTAATCCTGAAACAGGTGAATTTTACAGAAATGAGAAAGATTATTGCATTAAATGCAAACCGGGTGATATTGGAATGGTTTTGCTTAAAATTGAAAAGGGAACATTTTTTACTGGGTATAAAGATAAAGAAAAAACAGAATCTAAGTTTCTTCATAATGTTTTTAGAAAGGATGATACTTACTTTAATACTAATGATATGTTGATGCTTCATGATGATCTTTGGGTTTCATTTGCAGATAGATTTGGTGATACTTACCGATGGAAAGGTGAAAATGTGTCTACTCTTGAAGTAGAATCTATTCTAAATTCCTATCCATCAATTTATATGTCTGCTGTTTATGGGGTTTCTATTCCAAATACAGAAGGAAAAGCTGGGATGGCTGCGATTAAACTAAATCCATCTTTGAAGTTTGAGATTGAAGCTTTTTCTCAATTTATTGTGGATGTATTTCCAGCTTATTCTATTCCTTTCTTTATACGAATTTGTGAAGATGAATTAGAAATTACAGGACCGTATAAAATCAAGAAAACTAACTTACGTCTTGAAGGATATGATTTAGAATCAATCAATGACACCATATATCTATGGAATCAAAAGAACAAAAGATATTTTTTATTAGATAATAATTTATACCAGAAAATAATAAACGGGCAATTAAGAATATAAAAAAATTTTTGGAGATGTTATTTTGAATAAACTTTTAGATGGAAAATATGCGTTAATTACAGGTGGTGGAAGAGGAATTGGGAGGGCTGTTGCTCTTGAATACGCAAGAAATGGTACCAACATCGCAATTACAGCATTAGAAGAAAATGAGTTACTTGAGGTTGTTAATGATATTAAAAAATATGGTGTGGAAGTAATTTCCATTCCTGCAGACTTAACTAACATTGATCAAGTAAAGTTTGTTATAAACGAGTATTTTAATAATTTTGAGAGATGTGATATTTTAGTAAATAATGCCGGTATGTCCTATTATTGTTCAATGTTAGATGTAACTCTTGAAAAGGCTATAAACTTATTTAAACTAAATCTAATATCTTATTACGCTCTGACAAAGTTAATTGTTAAAAAACTTGTAGATCAAAAGAGTGGTAATATAATAATGACGGCATCAGTTCATGGAAATATGTTTTTTAATCCAAATCAAGTAGCTTATTCTGCCACAAAAGCAGGAGTTTCAGCGATGGGAAAATGTCTTCATAATGAATTAAATCCATATAATATCCAAGTTAATGTTATCTTACCAGGAGCAATTCAGACTAAATTATTTGAGGATAGTTCAGAGAGAGGTCAAATAACTCCAGATCCTATTCTTCCAGAATCTATAGCACCAATATATTTATTTCTTGCTAGTGATTTATCAAAAAAGAGGTATGCAGGCGCTATTATTAACCAATACTTAGTTTATGAGCTATTACCTAAAATTAAAAAAGAAATAAAAAAGCAAGTTAATAATATAAATATTAACATCAAAGAATTGATGAAAAATAAATTAAGAAAATCAGAATATTTCTTACTTAGGAAAAACCAAGAATTAATAGAGTTTCTATTAAATTATGAGGTATGACAAATAATAATAAATTTAAATTGTTGATTTCGCTTTATGAAAGAAAAATTAAATAAAACTGAGCGAGATGTGTTCTTTGTTCATCTACTATTTATTGTTTTTTGTTTAATTATGATTTTGATACCATTCGGAATAGCAATGGGTATAAAATTATTTGTTTTAGTTTTAATTTATAGTATATTAATATTAATTATTGGTATTTGGAGAAAATATAAAGAATGGTTAAACATTTGGCTTTTTGTTTTCATTATAAGTATATTTCAAATTCTCCCAGATTGGTTTTTATCAGCAGAGTTAGAGATCTTAGTATTTCCTGAAGATGGTTTATTTAAGATTGGAACTGTTTCAGGTTATATGGCAGGTTTGTGGGTTATCCCTTTATTTATCATTACATTTACTGGAAATAGATTTCAAGAACGTTATTCAATAAAAATTTCCTATTTAATCGTTGCTGTATTGTCGTTATTGATATTTGGAATTACTGAAAGTACAATTTGGATGTTGGAATCATGGTATGCACAAAATGTAATAATGGTAGGTCATTTAGCTTTATATATTATTGTACCTGAAATTATTCTCGGTTTATCTACATATTATGGATTTGAATTAGTCCAAGAAAAAAATCATTTTTATAAAATATTGATAGCTTTTATTGTGATGCTATTATATCTCGGAAATGTTGTATTTTTTTATTTCCTAATCGAACACATAATATTCTAGTAATTTTATTTTAATTTAAGGAATATTAAACGAGGTACATAAAATAACAATTAAATAATATTGATTACTAAATAACAATCTACAAAAACAACTTTTTAATACTATTACGGTAATTAAATAATCAATAAGAATAAAAAATATAAATTAATATTGAAGTGAATAACAATTGACGATTTGTTTTGTGTTATTAACCACTAAAGCTGGTTATGTTGAAAAAGTAGTTAAACAATTAGATAAGATAGATGAAGTTTTAGAAACTTACCCAGTGACTGGAGGAATTGATATCATAGCAAAAGTAGAAGGAAAAGATGTAGAAACTATAGCAAAGATTATATTAGCTAAAATACATGGGATTGAAGGGGTCGAGCGGACAGAGACGCACATTGTTGTACCACTCTAAAAACTAAGATAAAAATGATGGTGTATTAAGATGAAAGAATTTGAACAAAATATAGACTATTCCATGCCACGACAAAATGGTTTGTACCCTCCTCCTCCTATAATATATAAGAATGCTAGGGTACTTCTCTTATTTTTTCAATGTTCTCCAGATATAAAAGAAAAATATATTCCTCCTGAATTAGTTCCTATAAAAGGAGGTATTGACGCTTTAATTATTTTAGAATACCCAGAGACATGAATTGGTCCCTATAATGAATGTATAGTTGAGCTAAATTGTAAATTTAAGAATATACCTGGGGCTTATATCTTTAGTATTTATGTTGATGATGACGTTGCATTAACAGCAGGAAGAGAGATATGGGGAATTCCTAAGAAAATGGCAGATATTGCTTTATCTCAAATCCAAAATAATATAATAAAAGCAACAGTGACTCGTAAAGGAACAGTTTTGTTTGATGTTGAAGTAAAAATTAATAAAAATCCACCAGGATTAGATCCAAAAGATATGTTCAATAATTTACCCTTTTATAATCTGAAATTAATTCCTGATGTTGCTGATAATTCTAAATTCGCGATTCGGCAATTAACCGAAACCTACATTAAAATAGGAAATGTTCACAAATCCTATTCTGGTTCACCTAAATTTATCAAAAGTAATTTATCGAAATATGATATTTCCCATAAAATTTTAAAAGATGCTCAAAAAGATTTAGGTGGAATTTATGTTGAATATGATTTTATACTACCTAATGGTAGAGTTCTAGAGTAATTATCTACCCTTAAAACAATTTATTTCTTTTAATTCTCAATATAAAAATTTTTTCTAAAACTTACTGTATTTATTCTTAATCGTTGAATTCTATTTAGATATGAAGATCTTAAATACTTATTAAAATTGTATTACAAATCTCAGAGGAAAAGATTAAAAATTATATTGATTTAAATAAATCTTAAGTGAGAATGTTAATCCATTTGAATATAAAAAAAATAAATCACTATAATGAAACTTTTTAAAAAGAAATTACAAAAAAAAAAAGCTGTTTTAGCTACTATTATTATTGCTGTAATGGGTTCAGGTATCGGAATTGGAGCTGTGCTTTTTCAAGTATTTCTTATAAATATTCCAGAAAAAAAATATTGGAGCATCGAAAATTGTCCTGGGGCTCCAGCTAATATAACTGCATCTCAAATGATTAAATTCGGTGTTATTGGCGATATAGGTGAATTAACAGGTGATGCAGCTTGGGAGGGAGCTTGGTTAGCCGCTTATGAGATAAATCAAGCTGGTGGTATTGTGGTTAACGACACAACATATTATATTGCTCTTATTTATGAAGATACGAATGAAGCTGATATTAACTTCGTCACTACTACTGGAGTTAAAGCTGTAGAGAGGCTGGTATACGATAAGGGGATTCAATTCGCTCTCGGTGGATTCAAATCCGAGGCAGTACTGGCATATCAAGAGGTTTTGATGGATAATAAAATCAATTTTCTTGGTTGTGGTTTTACTACAGACATTTTCTGCCAAAATGTTCTTGATTGGTATGATAGATATAAATACTTATTCAGAGTTATGCCTTTAAACGCAACTTCAATAGCGCTCGAAACTTTTGAGTTTTTATTATATATTGGAGGATACTTGAATACAACTAGAATTGGTATTCTCTATGAGGATTTAACCTGGACACAGGGATTGGTAACAGCTCTAAAAGCCATTTTACCATCCTATGGTTTTGACTCGATTACGGGTGGTTTAGATGTTCCTTTTGATCTTGATGTATCAGCAGCAGAAATGGGCAACAACTTGAATACACTATCAGGAGCGGGAGCTCAATTAGTAATCCCCTTAATCTCCCAACAAGCTGGAATTCTAATGACGACTCAATATGCCGCTATTCAGCCAAATTTTGCAATAGTTGGCATTGATGTTATGGCACAGCTTCCAAGTTACTGGAATGACACTGGTGGGGCTTGTGAATATATGACAATAATGATGTCTACAGTTAGAACTAATAAAACCGAATTAACAATCCCATTTTGGGATAATTATGTCTCCATGTGGGATCATGATCCAATTTACATCGCAATAGGTGCTTATGATGCTATTTACTTCTATAGAGATGTAATTAATAACTCTCAATCTTTTGATTCTGATGTAATAGTAACAGAACTGGAGAAATTCAATATTGACAATCCAAAGGATGGAGTTGGAGGGCGTTTAGCTTTCACAAAAGGCCATGATTTAACAGAAGGTTATCCATATGCATTTGGTTTATGGGCTCAGTGGCGAGAGGACCCATTAAACCCAGGTCAAGGAAAAGTCTTTTGTGTCGAATCAGGGGGATTAATATACCCAGATTCCATCGCTAATGGTGGATCTATCCAGTTGCCACCGTGGGTGGGGCCATTCTAAGAATAATATTGAATAAGGTTTACCTTAAGAATACAAATAATAATAAATTGGAAAAAAATGAACCTTAAACTGATCCTGGGGATAATTTTAATTATCCCTATTTCATGTTTAGCAAATACGGCACAAAACAGTTTGATAGTTCTAACTATGCCAAGTGCTATGGTAACTGATCATTTATACCGAGTTTCATTAGGAAGTTTTATCTGGAAGCCACAAAAAGCTATTTCTGTTGGTGCTACTCCTCGAAGTGTGTTTGTAGGAGATGTAAACAATGATGGATTCAATGACATTGTAACTGCAGATTTCGATGAAGATGTCTCAATATTACGTTGGAACAGCGCTTCAGAGAATTGGGATGCTAGTAAAAGATATGTTGGAGACAATCCTCACAGTGTTTTTATAGAAGATGTAAATAATGATGGCGAGAATGATATTATTTCTGTAAATTATTACACTAACACTGTCTCTATAATCACGTGGAATAGAAGAATTAGCGATTGGGATGTGTCAACCAATAGACCTGTTGGGAATTTACCAACAAGTCTTTTTATAGGAGATGCAAACAATGATGGACAAAATGATATTATAACAGCTAATAATGATGATGATGAGGTATCAATCTTGTGTTGGAATACTGATCTTAATGACTGGGAGACTCAAATTACAAGATCGGTGGGTGATTCACCTTACAGTGTTTTTTTGGGAGATGCAAACAATGATGGATATATGGATATAATAACGGCAAATTTCTTGGATCATAATATTTCAATCCTTTACTGGAATGCTACATCAGAGGATTGGGATACACAAATTACTAGATCTGTTGGAAATTTTCCCCGCAGTGTTTTCATGGGAGACGCCAACAATGATGGGCTCAATGATATTGTAACTGCAAATCGAGCTGATAATAATGTCTCTATACTATGCTGGAATGAGACTATTAGAAATTGGAACCCGCAAATTACTAAACCTGTTGGAAATTCTCCATATAGTATTTTCTTAGGTGACGCAAATAACGATGGTTTAAATGATATTGTAACAGCTAATATTGATGATGATGAGGTCTCAATATTATGCTGGAATAATAAATCAGGTGATTGGGATACCCAAATCACTAAAGCAGTTGGAAGACGACCCTATAGTGTTTTTTTAGGGGACGTGAACAACGATGGGATTAATGATATTGTTACTGCAAATAGCCTAAGTAATGATGTATCAATTCTTTTTTACAAGAAATCCAAAAATACAGAAGAGAGATTAATATTTTCAATAATAATAATTGTGCTTATCCTAATAGCAATCTTAGGAACAGTTGTAACTGGAATTGTAATAAGTAAAAAAAAGGTACTAAGAAGAAATCTTAGGAGATCTGGTAATGAAACGTCCTATAAACATATATCAAGTTCTAAAGAATTGGAGGATTTACGTAAAACTGAAGCTGAAGTTGGTATAGAAAAAGAAAAACATATTTGTGTTGTACATAGGGGTGAGATTGTTGGTGCTGTATATATATGCCCTAATTGTGAGACATTTTACTGCATGAAATGCGCTATCACCTTGAGAGAAAGAAATGAAAGATGTTGGGCATGTAATAATGAAATTGAGCTTTAAAATTACAATATTTAATAAACAGGTAGGAAATTCATACAAAAAAGAATATTAGTTATAGCATTTTAGATTTCTCCTAAGAAGAAGATTTGGGTATACAATAATGAGATTAAACCTTAATAAATTTTGAAAATAACATCTTCTAGCGAACGTTTGGGAACATGCATTTTGCCATCATCATCTTTCCAATATTGAAAAACCCCACCAAATGGTTCTATTATAGATTCTTCATCTGGATAGCCAATACTGATGACATGTTTAATTTCATAATACTCAGGAATTTCGAATAAACTCCTAATTTTTCTAAAATTGATGGATCCCATCCAACAGCTCCCAAGTCCGAAATTGACAGCTCCTAATAAGATATTTTCCACAGCAGCTCCCACATCATAATCAACATAGACATTTTTTATTTGTGTATTTACAAGAACTATGATATAAGCTGTTGGTTCTCTTCCAGATTCGGGACTCCTTTGTTCTTTTGGAAGTGAACTTGACCATTTAACTAGAGGGAATAATTTATTTCTCATTTCTGGGTTTGATACAATAACAAATTCTAGAGCTTGAACATTTTTTGCCATTGGTGCAATTCGAGCATAATCCACAAGTTTCTTTAACACCTCTAAAGAAACGGGATCTTGTTTAAATCTTCTAATAGTCCTTCTTTTGTAAAATAATTCTTCTATATCCGTTTTATTCACCACTTCTTTAATTAACTTTACTTTTAATAACTTCTTCTGCAAGATATTTAAATGCTTTTTTTATATTTGTACCCGTGAGGGCTGAAATCTCAAAATATTTTAAATTGAGTTCATTTGCAATTTTTTCGGCATCATTTCTATTAACTTGTCTAGCATCTTTTAAATCTTCTTTATTTCCAAAAAGAATTCCGATAATTTCAGTACCAGAACCGCAGTTATTTTTAATATCTTTAAACCAGTTAGAAATACTTTCAAATGTATTACTTTTTGTTAGATCAAATACTAATATCACAGCTTCAGCTCCTTTATAAAAATGTTTTCTCATAAGTTTGTATTTTGTTTGACCTGCTATATCCCATAAAATAAGATTAAGTTTTTTATTCTTAACCATTAGAGTTTTCTCTGAAAGATTAACACCTAAGGTTGGAATATATGTACGAATAAAAGCATTATCAGTAAATGTGAGGATCGTACTAGTTTTTCCTACTGCTGGGTCTCCACAGACTACTACTTTTGCATTGAATCCTTCTAATTTCTCTGCTTCTTTCCTTATTTCTTCTTCTGGGAAAGCTTCTGATTTTAAGTAATCTTTTTCTTTATGATATAAATCATAAAGAACTTCAGAAATCTTTAAACGGAGTATGTTCATTTGGGAAAAGATTTCATCACTGAGTGCTTCTTTAGTTTCTAAATCTATTACTTTTTGTGCAAATTCACTAAATGGATCTTCAAGATAATCAATATATCTATAAAAAATTCCATCATTAGCTTCTTCAAATAACACAGTTATGGTAGATACAACTATCCCTCCTTTTCGTGAATCATCAGATCTTTCAATATATTTTATTATACCTTTTAAATTAAATGAAGGAAATGGAATAATAACTAATGATTGTGGTACAACACCTTCATCAGAAGAAAGTAAAGTAATTGATTTAATCCCTACTGACATTCTTATTTTTTCAGATAGATTATTCGGATACCACAAATTTGGATTGGGACCAAGTTCTTCATTCAATTCTGTATATACAATTCCAGAAATTATCTCTTCTGACATTATTGGTTTGAAAAGAAGGTATTTAAAATATTTCTAACTCTTTTTGCTATTTTATATATCAATAATAAATTAAGGAATTAATAAAATCTTCTTATTTTTCTAATGCTACTTATCCTAATTAATACTTCGTGAAATAACTGAACTGATTTTGAAGGAGTATAAAAATATATTTGGTATATATTTTTTTTATCGTGAAAGACTTCTTTCACGAACATTTATTGATATTATCAGGAACGTGATATATAAAGATTTTCTGCAATTTTAGAAAACGCATAATCGACGTTTTCTCCTAATAATGCTGAAGTTTCAATATAGCCAAAATTAAACTTATCAGCTAACTCTTGAGCATTTTCAGAATTTATTTTTATTGAATCGGTCAAATCCTTCTTATTTCCAATGACGAATCCAATTATATCTTCAGAGCGTTCCTTTAGGTGTTCTTGGATATCTGAATGCCATTTTGAAATATTCTGAAATGAATCTGGATTGGTTAAATCAAAAACTAAAAATACAGCATCAGAACCTTTAAAAGCTCGTTTTCTTAGTGTTTCAAATCTCTCTTGGCCTCCTAAATCCCAAAGAACTAATTGAATGATAGAACCCTTCAATTTAAAGATTTTATTGGAGACATGAATTCCTAATGTTGGGACATAAGACCTTCTGAAAGCATTATCAGTATATTTTAATATTAAAGATGTTTTTCCAACTGAGGGATCTCCCACAACAATAACTTTAAACTGATAATCAATAAGTCTTCTGTCCACTTTTTGAGTTTCAGGAATAGATTGAGCTATTTCTTGTGCTTCCAATTTCCTTATAAGCTCTTCTGCCGAATTTTCTAGATTCACCAGTTCATTTACAAAATTCTGCGTTTTAGCATTTGATTTTTCTAAATAAATTATATTTTGAGCAATTTCACTGAAAGGTTTGGAAAATTCTTTCAAATATTTATAAAATATAACATCAGCTAGTTCTTGAAATAGCAATATTAATGCAGCTTGACCAATACCTCCTCGTCTAGCGGTATCCTCCCATTTAATGAACTTTATCAATCCTTTTAATCCTAATGATGGATATGGAAGAATTACTAAGGTTTCAGGTATGTGACCTTTTTCGCCGGTTAAAACAGCTAAAGTTTTAACACTTATATGAATTAGATTTACCGGTGTCAAATCTTCTGGAATCCATGCTTTTGCATCAGGACCTAATTCTTCATTAACTTCAGAATATATAAGCCCTTTTATAATTTGGCTTTCCATGATAATTAATTATTAAAGCGTATAATTACTTGTAAAACTTTAGTTTTTTCTAATTATTTACTATTTCTATTATATTTAAATAATAATAACTAAAAAAAAAATAGGTTTGAGATTATAATTTTATAATCCATAATACATGAACCAAAAGCTTGAAAGATATCCTATTCTTACAACAATTACAATTGGTCCTGGTACAGTTAATCCTTCTAATAATCCAAATATACAGAAGCACAATGAACCAGCAGATAATAATAAGAAATTTTTTCTTATGACTCCTGTAGACTCTAATCCTTTATATAGAAAACCAATTCCTAAGAATATTAGCACAGATATCAGTAATCCTCCCATCATAAACCCAGCAAGAGTATTAAGATTAACATTATAATCAATCAAGTTTTTAGAAGGTGATTCTGGAGGTTCAGGGATAAAATTAAAGGACCCTAAAGGATCAATAAATATTACGATCTCAAAGAATATAGATATGATTAAGATTGCGATAAAAATGTATTTCTTAAACTTTTGCGCTAACAATTCTGCTCCAATATACATCGCAGTTATAATAGCAGGAGCAAACCAGATATACGATAAAATAGCTACAGTCCCATCATTTGCAATATTCTGATCCACTACTAAAACAAATAAGAAATCCATAAAAACACCTAGGAACATAAGACCCGCAAAAATATTAGCCAACCCTAAATAAGAAAGCAATTTTGCGCCTTTCTTTCTCGATTCATAAAAAAAAAATATTCCAAATATAATTCCGAGTGTCACAACTCCCAAGGCAGTTATTCCATCAATCCAACCATTCAAATCTAAACCCATAGTTAATTTTCACTATATTTTGATAATAGAAAATTCATTGGAAGAAGATATTTTATTATTTTATTATATGATATTTAGATTTTATAAATACTCCCTTAGATATAAGAAAGTGAGATAATTCAAGTAAAAAATATTATTGTTATCATTGTAACTTGAAATTATAAAAAATTTGTTTAGCTTTTTATCTTTACCATTAATCCCACTATTTTTTTCTAAAATAAGCCTAAATTTCACAATAAGCATTATATTTAATGGGAAAGGGGGGATTTGAACCCCCGACCTCTTGGTCCCGGACCAAGAATCATACCAATCTAGACTACCTTCCCTGATAATTAAATATATTAAGAATAAGATTACTAACTGGACGAAATTTTGTTGCTTATGAGTATTTACCCATAATGAGTATAAGTATTTTAGAATTAAATTTTAATCTTTTACTTTTTCAAGAATGGAAATAATTCTATAAATTGTAGTCCTACTGTGGAAAGGGATATTAGGGTCTTGACTTAAATCATCTACCATATACATTACGTTACTAGCACGGATCCCTGGGGTTTCTTCTTCATTTTTTAATTGGTCAATACTCCTCTGAGCAATTCTCTTTATATTTCGTGGCACACTCCGGTCATTTATCATGCCATTCAAAAGTACTTCTACATTTTCGAAAGCTATTTTTACTTCCTTCTCTGACATATGAAGAAATCACCATAAAAAACGTTTATAATAATGAGAAATTTAAACTGTGAAATTTTCCTTAGAATTTAATTTTTTTGATTTTAAAGTGCTTTTTAATAAATGCCAAACTCTCGTATTTCTTTTTTTAATGAAGGGATTTTCTCTCCAAATTTTCTTATTTGAGACTGAAATTTATCAAAAAAAGCATTGAATTTATCTAGATTACCGGTATCAACTTCTATAATAAAATCATAAGAAATTTTTTGAAGATTATTGAAAATTTGATTGAAATCTTCTGTTATTTCTATAAGTTTAGGATCTACATTTTTGTTACCTTGCTTTCGCACAATATTTCGAAGTTTTCCTCGTGGAATTCTGATTTTTTCTATAAGTGAGTCACATTCAGCAAGGAATTCATAAGATTTAGACTTATTATTCTCATCTAACTTTGCTTCAATGATCTCTGTTCTCCAAGTATTAATTCTGCCACGAGCAAATGTATCAAAGTTTAATGAAAGTGAATCTATTCCTTCTCTTACTAAGAATCTTAGAAACTTAGGATCATCACTTGGAGCTTGACCACAAATCCCTACTTTTTTATCATATTCATGAGCTGTTTTAATTAAATGATTAAGTGATCTTCGAATTGCTTCGCTATTGGTTATATAATTATATTCTTTAGCTAGTGGAATTAATTTTGACTCATCTCTATCAACACCATACATTAATTGTGTTAAATCATTCGATCCGATAGAAAAACCATCAAAATATTTACAAAATAGATCCGCACATAAAATATTGGAGGGAATCTCAGCCATGACATAAACTTTTAATCCATCTTTTCCTCTAATTAAACCTTCACTTTGCATAATATCAATTATCTCTTTCCCCTCTTCAGGAGAACGACAGAACGGAACCATAGGGATTATATTAGTTAAACCCCAATCACGTGCTCTTTTAATAGCTCGTAATTCTAACATAAAAGCATTTTGAAAATCATCAGAACAATATCTAGAGGCTCCTCTAAACCCCATCATAGGATTTGATTCATCTCCTTCATAAATCCATCCACCAATCAAATTCCTATATTCATTAGTCTTAAAATCTGAAAGTCTTACAACACATTCAGCAATATTACCATCGGGCAATTCTTTCCATACTCCAGCAGCAATTGTAGCTATACCTTCTGCCAATTTTTCTACATAAAATTCTTCTTTATCATCATAACCTACTGTTAGATTCCTTATTTTATCGAGAGTTTGTTTCAATTTAAGAATTTCCTGACTGAATGGATCTTTATGATACAAATCACTTTTTTTAATTGTTTCTATTTTTTTTCTTTGATCTATTAAGATATCATATCGCATAATTAAGGCTTCAAAATCAATTAAAGCATTCGGATGTATTTGAATTTCATCATTTATAATGAATTCTAATCTTGCTAATCCTGTTCCATCAGGATATTTACCAGAAGACAAAGCACCTTTAGGGATGCCAAGATTCACTAAAACTTTTGTATTTGTATGAGGAAGTTTTGCAAATTCAATTGTATCGAAATCATATTCAACATCTTTCAACCAAATGCGTGGTTCTCCTTCGCTACAGTCAATCGTAACATATTCAATTTCTTCACGTTGCTTCTCTTTCATTGTTTGGACAATATCATCCGCACCAACAATAGATGCTATATTTAATTCCCTTGAAACTATTGCAGCATGACATGTAGGACCTCCGCGCTCCGTTATTACTCCCCCTAGATTTTGCATATATGATGTCCAATCAGGATTTGTTTCTTCTGTGATAAGGATATCACCTTCTCTTAGTAAATGAGCATCATTAATTGATTCAATTATTTTTATTTTTCCATATCCAATTCGACGCCCAATTGCAATTCCTGTATTTTCAACTAAAAATCCTTTCTCTTTAAGTTGTTGAGGATCTTCTAATAAGTAAAAAATCTCTTCTACATCGCCTTTTTGGCTATGCACTGTTTCTGGACGAGCTTGCACAATATAAATCTTCCCATTTTTGCTTAAAGCCCATTCAATATCCATTCTTTTTCCGTAATGTTCTCTAATTTTTTGAGCATAATTTGCTAAAGTAAGTACTTCCTCATCATTTAAACAATATTTCATTTGTTTTTCTTTAGGTACCGAAACAACTTCAGTACCAATCTTCTCAATTTCTTTTGAAAAAACCATCATTTTTTCTTTTTTAACCAATTCTCGACGTATAATCCGAAGCTTTTTTGGATCATGTTTGAATACTAGAAATTCATCTCCTTTTTCTACTCCTTGAACTATAAGTTCTCCAAGCCCCCATGTTCCTCTAATCGTAACAACATTTGAATTTCCACTATCAGGATCTTCTGTAAACATCACGCCAGATGCTTTTACACCTCCTTTACCTCCAGCCATTTCTTGGACTCCTACACTAAGTTTAACTGAGAAATGATCGAAACCACCCCTTTCTCTATACATTGTAGCTCTAGTTGTAAAAACTGATGCCATATCTTTTAAAATGTATTCTAAAATCTCTTTTTTACCAGATATATTTAGATGTGTGTCCTGTTGACCCGCGAATGATGCATCAGGTAGATCCTCCGCTGTAGCTGAACTCCTTACTGCAAATGTAGATTCTTCCCCTATTTTTTCTATTAATTTATTATATGCTTCTAAAATTTCATCAGCAAGAGAATCTGGTATTTTTGCTTGTTCAATAATATATCGAATATTTGCGCAAATTTTATCAACAATTTCAACTGCTTTAATATCCTCTGATTTTAGTTCATTAGAGATTTTTTTAATATCTCTGGAAATCAATTCTCTTAATGATACTTCTTTTTCTTTAATTGTATAAAAGTTAGTATCTAAAACATAATCAAATGCTTTAGAAGTAACAGCAAATCCAAGAGGAACAGGAATTCCAAAACTTAGTAATTCTCCAAGTGATGCGTTCTTTCCTCCAACAAGAGGTATATCATTTACTCGTAAGTCTTCAAAGAATTTAATATATCTATAATCATTCATGGTTTAGAGAACTTATCAAAATTTAATTATAATGAGAATTTCTTGATTTAATAAATATTATTCTTCTAAATATTAATTAAACCTTAATAAAAAAAGTAACCACATATTTGAATTATTTTAGTTTTTCTTCAAATATCTTATAACTAGATGAAGAATAAAGACAAAAAACAACTTCTTCAATTTGAGTATTATAATTCAAATATTCTTTTACTGTGGAAATCATAATTTCAGCACATTTATCAGTTGGGTAACCAAATATGCCTGTAGATATTGCTGGAAATGCAATCGTTTTAAGATTATGCTCATCCATTAATTTAAGACTATTTAGAGTTGCATTTCTTAATTTCTCATCTTCATTACCCTCTCCCATACGCGGTCCAACAGCATGAATTACATATCTAGCTTTTAAATTTCCGCCAGTAGTGATAACAGCACCCCCAACGAATGTACCGCCAATTTGATTGCACTCCTCT
>SMTZ1_10003746_pt1 | contig 15297 bp, 16 predicted proteins | sample DeeMarSWOR136_30_FD_25667 | JGI IMG/M metagenome (IMG submission 25667)
GCCAAAATTTTGGTTTGAAAACCTTGATGGCGAAGAGGTTGGGAAAATCACCGGTAAAATGTTTAGTTCATTAAGACGAACATATACGATCTACGATGTTACTGGTAATGAAAGGGGTAAAATAAAAAGAAAGTTACTAAAAATTTTCGGCTCCAAATACTGGCTACATGATGCTGAAGGAAACAAAGTGGCAACGGTAAAAGGTAATATCGTACGCCATAACTATAAAATCATAAGCCCTGATAAAAAAAGAATCGCAGAAGTTGGTAAAGCTTGGATAAGTCTAACAGACAGTTACGGCTTAACAATAGAAACGGAAATAGATCCCCTGTTAATACTGTCCTTCATAATAATTATGGATGATCAAGAACACGATTAATAAATAAAAAAGATCAAGGAAAGTTATTTTAATCCTCTATATTTTCTTTCTTTGCCTTAAAACAAAGCAGTCTTTTTCTTACCAGACTATTCTTTTTTAAATTCGAGAAGGCAAAGTCTTTCACCGCAATCTCTTTTTTTGTATAAGTATTTTTCTCCAGTTATTGCTTCTAGCATTCCTTCCCAAATTTTTGGCATAAATCTTTCACAAATATCTTCTTTATCTTTTGGAAAGACTTTCGCTTTAACGGTTAGTGTAATATCTGGATTGTCTAAGTTTAAAGTCTCCCTTATCAAGAGTTGAGGATCTTTTTCTTCATTTTCAACAAGCATTCTTATAAATTCTAACCCTATATTATGGCCTATATCTTCTGGCATACCAGTCTCCATGGCAGTTTTCGCTATCTCGTAAAATTCTAAATCTTGATCTGTCATTTTTCCTTGTTCACCCAATCTTGGACCAGCTATGACAATGCGACAAGCGGTCAAAAATAGGTTTAAATTCTCCCTGGTACATTCTCTAATCGAAAGAATCGGTCTTAAAATCTCCCTTATAGAAATTAACCCTGCTCTGCTTGGCAATTCAAATATCGACTTCTTTGCCATTTCTTCCAATATATCTCCTTCCCCTTCCTTTTCCTTTACTATTGTTTCTAATATCTCTGTTGTTTTTTCTTTAAAAATTTCAAAACCTACATCTATCATTGACCCTTTTTTCTGTATTTCTTTAGCATCGATTTCTCCTTTTATGAAGTGGCTGAAAACACCTAAAACAAAGCCTTTAATCACGCTTTTAATCCCTTCGGATTTCATGTTTATGGAAGGAAGATCCTTAAAAGCGCCTAAATAAATCTGCCATTTATCCTCCTTCTTATCGAACTCTACAACGCATTTACGCCAACCTATAGTCTGGAAAAACTCTCTTACTTGATAATCCACGATTTCACCAGGAATAGGTACAAAAGCAGACCTTGCCACTTTCTTCAAACTGTTTGAAATAAGGTTTTCACTCTCTTTTGGAACTTTTTCAACAAATAATTCTGCTAAGTTAAAGATAATAGTCTTAAATATGTTGCCTAAATGAATCAATTTTTCCCTTTCACTACCTCTAACGCCCCATATCGAAAGATGAATACTCATAAAAGCATCACATCTCCAAAAACTAAAAACAAAATTTCTATGAAGAAAATAATTAAAGTAAAAAGTAAAATATACCATCAAAAATCTTTTAGATTATATCACTCTTCATATTCAACAATTACTACCCATCTATCTATATAACTCTCATAATGTTATTAATAATTTTAGTTTTTTATTTTATCTTTATGTCCAAAAATCCACTTTGTAAGGGAGAGAAAAATGAATTCGGATCGATCTAGTCTATTTAAAGGAATTTTATATAGATCTTGATTGTGTAATATAAGTCCTACTTATTGCGATTTTTTTCGTAAAACTCTCACTATCACTTCTCTTAGCAATTCTTCTACCGGTTGCATTAGTCTTTGAACACTTACAGGGAGAGTACTTCTAATCCAGCGACCAGTCTTTGAATCTTTATATCTATCCTTTGCTCCTATCTCTTTTATTTGAACAAGTACCTTTTTTAAATCGTTTGCTGCTTTCAGGCAAGAAGTCTCGATAATGTTTGCATAGGCATCCCTTAATCTTTCACTTACACCAGCTTCCACCAATAACTCGCCAACATCAACTGCGCTTATACGCTCCTCAGCAGGAAGATCCATCTTATTTAAAACAAGCTTAAAAGGAAGAGTACCATCAGCTAATTCTGATCCTACTAAGTTGTTAAGTTCTTCAAGAGCTTGACGATTAAAAGCCCACTGAGAACGTGATGAATCAAGAAGAATTATTAAACCATGACTCCCCTCAAGAACAACTTTCCGCTGTCCTTTATGGCGAATTTGACCAGGTACGGTATAAACATGATACTTTAAGTAGGGAAGCCCTGGTTTTTCACTCCTGCCTAACGAAAAAACTGCTTGATCAAAAAACAGCGTTCTCCCAGAAGGATCCTCTAGCTTAAGCCATTGATAAACTGATTCAGGATTTTCCAACGTTTTAAGCGTTTTATATATAGAAAGTGCGGTAGTTTTCCCTGAAAGACTTGCGCCCCAAAAACAGATTTTGACAATATTAACACCTTCATGGTCAACAGGAAGCTCGTATAATCCCTTCAAAATCAGCTACTCCAACAATTCATCAACTAACACGAACCAATAATAAATCTTCTATCTTGTTTTCAATTTTAAAATCTATTCCTTCCGCCCTACTAATTAGAATGATTTTTTACTAAGTATATTGACAATTATTTAATTACTCTTCTTAATTATTCTTTGACGAATTTAGTAATTATCCACCTATCTTTATGTTTTAAATTCTGGTAATCCCTTTTGATTAAGGATATAAGGAATTTTTCCATAAAAACTGTTTAAAATAGGCGTTTTTAAGATCTGTAAAAACTTCTCTTCCTTCTCTTTGTTAAAACCCCAAAGAAGTATGTTGTCTGCTATTCTCTCGATAGACGTGTGAAATTCAGGTAAATGGCCTTTATAGGAAAAGATGTAAACATAAGCATGGTTTAACTTTTGCACATACCTGTTGACTTGAGTTTTTAAAATTTTTAAAGTATTTTTTAAACCCCAATTATCCACAAAGTCATCCCCATAAAATACCATCATTCTCATCCTTCGATACCCCTTATTTCTCTCCATTAATTCGTTTAAAAAATCAAATAATTGGGTAATAGATTGGCATCGCTCTGGCATTTTAACCATAAAAAGGAGATTCTCATCATATTCTAAAGATTTTAACATTTTATAATAGTTAACTATGATATTTTCAGCTTCAACTTCATTAAATCCTCTCAAAGTATACAAATCTATCCAAGAAGATCTACCCTCCCTAGTTAAAACAGCAGATTTCTCGATTAATTCTGGTTGTGTTTCCATAAAACCCCTTATAACAGTAATCACATCATTATATGTAGAAACTACTGTTGCAAACTCTTCATCGAAAAGGTTGTTTATCCAACTACCTAAAACACCTTGAGGATCATTATAGGTCTGATTGCAAACATAAAAAATCGTAAAAGTACCGCTTAAAATCTTAAAATAATTGTCAAAATTTTCAATCCCTGTAGGTAGTTCTTTTCGAACCTCTTCTGGCCAAATTTTTATGACATTCTTTTCCATAAAAACCACAAATAACTTTATTTGGAACTTTATAAGCCTCTAAACCATCAAATTTAACTTTTGCTATATTTTAAATCAAAAACTTTTTTCCAAAATCTCTCAAAAGATCTCAGTTGAAATCTATTTTTTAATTTTAAGAAAACATTTAAAAGATTTAAACTAGTTTTGAAAGCAGAAAATTCTCATAAATAAAGAATACGGGAATATTATCTACATTATTATGTTATAAACAATAATTTTAGGAGTGTCAAAAATCAGCTATCAGGGGTCAAAAGGTGAGGCGGTAGTGAATCCTAAAGTTTATGAGAAAATTGTAGAATATCTAACCGCTAAAGAGGTAGAGAAGGGGTTAAGTTCTCAAACAATAAAAGCGTATGAATATGATTTGAACTTGTTTTTCCGTTTTATTGGTTCTAAGCCTTTAAAAAAGATCAAGACACAGGATGTTCGCCACTTTCTTAACCATCTTAAAAAAGAAAAAAACTATAGTAAACCTGCCTTAGCACGAAAAATATCGTCTTTAAGAACTTTTTTTTCCTTTTTAGTGAGTGAGGGTTATCTTGAAAGGGATCCAATGGAAAAAATCAGTACCCCGAAACTTGATAAAACCCTTCCTTTAGTTCTTACACCCAAGGAAGCTGAAAAGTTTATAAAAGAAGCCCAGAAAAGAAACGCTAGAGATTATGCAATAATCGTCACATTTCTACAGACAGGGATAAGGGTTCAAGAACTTTGCGATATAAAACTTACAGATATAGATAATGAAAACAAAACGCTACGAATCAAAGGTAAAGGAGGGAAAACGAGGATCGTGCGTATAAGCTCCAGAGCTCTCTCTTCCATAAAAAACTATTTAGAAACAAAGAAAGATACAGAATCAGAATTCCTATTTTTAAGCAATCGTAGCAGGAAACTCTCAAAGAGAGAAGTCCAGAGAATCGTAAAAAAATATATTCTATTCGCAGGTTTAAACCCGAAAATTTCATGCCACAAACTCCGCCATACCTTTGCAACCCACTCCCTTCAAAAAGGCATGGACATCAGGCTAATACAACGCCAACTAGGCCACCAAAAACTAAGCACAACAGAAAAATATACAAAAGTTTCAGACGAATTTTTAAGCAAAGAATATGATAAAGCATGGGAAATACAAACTTAAAACCATGCTTTTTCAAATCAAGTTTTAATCTATTCTTTAGATTGTATAAAAGCTGCAACAATCGCTAAAAATCCACCAACCACAGCAAGATACCATCCTAAACCTATATCAACACCAGGCAGATCTATCCAATCGGAGATATCTTCGGTATATTCTGATAACGCTCCTATTAACGCTATAATCCCGCCAAAAAACGTTCCAGCAACACTCATATTAGTATGTGATCGATACCTACGACCAGTGAACAACGGAGTACCAATAATCGCCATTAGTACAACCAAGCCACCGAAAAACACTAAAATTCCACCTGTTCTAAAGGGCTTATCAAAACCTTCTATGTCAAATATTGCCACTTCAATCCATGGTAAAAAAGGGGAAATTACCAATAAAAAACCGCTAAAGATACCAATAAGCTTACCCAGCTCATCTATTTTCACCAAGCCTCCAATAAATTAAAAACACAAATATTACTAATCTATCTAAATATTAAACGGATAAAAAAACACAGAAGATATTTTAATTTATACTTTAAGTGTTTTCCCTCTTTTTTTTCTTGTTTGTTAGTACGCATGGAGGGTTCCGTCTTTTCTTGCTTCGTTATAGCCCCATCTAAAAACCTTGATGGACAGGGGTAACATTATGATTATGAATGCGAGAAGGGCTAAAACATCGACAAATACTTCTGGGGATAGGAGTGTTTCAGATCCTGATAAACAACGCCGAATCCCGTCTAATGCGTGAGTTATTGGCATCATTAAAGCTATAGGAACTAAATATGCTGGGAGGAGGTCTAGTGGGTAGTAAATCGTTCCTAATAACATGGTTAACCATCCAAACAACCAAAGTAAAGGATCTCCTTCCTTGATTTTAACGATGATGCCAACACTTGCTATTCCGATACAAATATGAGCTATTATAGTAAGAAAAGTGAGGGCTACAACGCTTAGAAGAGAAAATACGTTGGTTGTGATAACTGGATCAAAAAAGATGAAAGCCACTATAAAAGCACATATCAAGAAGTAAGTAGCATATATGAAACTTAAAAGCCCTATTCCAATCAAAAATGTAGGGAATTCAGTTTTAGTGGTTAAAACAGCTTCCAACGTCCCATTTTCCTGTCCATGGCGGATTTCATGGGAAAAAGTTTCAACAGAAGAGTAAGTATACTGTTGAAAAGCTATTCCTAAGAGCGCAAAAGTGAAAAACGAAGCTCCATAACCCGCATCTTCAATTGTGTCAGGATCCACAATAACAGAAAGGTAGAAATACAAAGCAACAAGAACAGCTGTTCCAATCAAATCTAAAGCAATCCAAGCCCGATAACTCCAAAAAATCTTAAAACCATTCCTCACAACAGTGGAAACTTTTTCATTAAAAGAGACTCCTTTTCTAGGTTTCTGTTCCCCTTCTTTAAAGGATTCAATCACATTCCAAAGCTTCTCATTATCCCTATAATCCACCTTTAATTACACCTCTTGAAGCCAAGTAAAATTTTCCTTTTTTCCGTTTTGATGCTAGTAGTGCCCTAGTGTACCCCTGGTTTTTGCGTAATTATGAGCTTTTCTAAAAAACCAAATCCCGAAAGGAATAAGCACTAATGCAAAAATACCACATATAATAATATCATTAATGATCGTTGGGTCTGAAAGAGATCTCTCATCTAGAAGAGCAAACCTCAAAGATCTTAGAGCGTATGTGAAAGGTAATGTCATAGCAACAGTTTCCAATTCAGGAGGGAGAACTCCTAAAGGAAAAAGCACGCCAGAAAGAAACTGGGTCAGGACGCCAAAAAGCGCAATTAAAGGTTCTCCTCTCTTTAAAATTAGGATACCACCCGCAGCAATAAAACCGATCCCTAGGTGGGCTAAAATCATGAAAAAGATAATTATTAGGGACGTAATTATGGTTTCCGGTGTAAGGGTTAAGGAAGCGGAAAGCACAAAGATTCCCGAAAGCATTGCACCTGTGAAAAACCACGTAGAAAGCACGAACCCAGCCAAAGTCTGGCCTAATAAGTAACTTTCTATTCTTAATCTAGTGGCATTCAACGCTTCAAAAGTACCCTCCTGCAACTCAACCCTAAGAACAAAACTTATACGAGCAACACTAGTCCATAAAAACGTTTGAGAGGCGATTCCTATCAAAGCAAAAGCTAAGTATGAATCCCCGTAACCTGCCGACTCTAACTCCTCTGATTCAACCATTACACCGAAAAAATAGTATATTGCTATACTTACCACGCTGTTTAATAGCTCTACAAGCACCCAGATTTTATAGCTTACGAATATCTTTAAACGAGCGTTAAGAATACTTGTTATTTGATGAAAATAACTATGCGGTGCAGTTTTCTCTTTTCCTTTAAAAGGAGCCAAAACTTCATCTACCCGCAAAGTATCTTCGCCTCTTTTCCCTCATTTATTCTCTCTTTTTTGTAACCAACTTGATGAAAGCTTCTTCAAGCGTTGGTTCCTCAACCTCCAGACGTGTAATTTTATATCCTGCTTCACCAAGTTTTGAAGCTAAAATAGGTAATGCTTTAAGTTCATCTTCCACTACTGCAGAAATCTCAGTAATAGGCGATTTTTCAATAAATTTCACTACTTCTTTAATTCCCTCAATATCTTCTATATACTTGATTAATACTTTTTTATCAGCTGGTTTAAGAATATGGATCAAAATTTTTTGTTCTTCTTTCACTAAGACTCTTAAACTACGAGGATTTGTATCCGCAAGGATTCTTCCCTTGTCCATAATGGCAATCCTTTCACAAAGTTCTTCAACTTCACTCATCACGTGGCTTGTGAAAACGATGGTTTTTTTAAGCTCTTGATTTAAAACGGTGAAAAATTTCCTTGTTTCAACTGCAGTGGCGGCATCAAGCCCTATAGTAGGTTCATCTAAAATAAGTATGGGAGGATTGTGAAGTAAAGTTCTTACCAACATCGTTCGAACCTTCTCTCCCGTGCTATATTTTCTAACCTCTTTATCTATAATTTTCTCCAACTCAAAATAGCTTATCAATGCCTCTATCCTTGTTTCAGCTATATCCTTTGAAACCTCTTGAAGGGCTGCAAAAAGTGTTAAGTTATCCCGACCGGATAAGCGCCAGTAAAGGCTTCTACCTCCAGTTTCTCCATGAAGATGTCCCAAGCTTCCTCGAACTTTTCCTGGTTCTTTCAAGATGTCGTATCCATTAACTAAGGCTGTTCCTTCATCAGGGAGTAAAAGCGTAACCAGCATCTTGGTTAAAGTTGTTTTCCCAGCTCCATTTGGCCCTAAAAGTCCGAAAAATTGTCCCTCGGGAACCTTAATCGTTATATGGTCCACTACCGTTTTCACCTTTTTTTTGCCTCTAGTCACCTCTTTTTCGCCTTTTACTTTTTGAGGAAACCTCTTAGTTAATTCTTGAGTTAGAATTGCTGTTTCCATAGTTCATCCACATCAAAAATCAACGGCTTTTAAACGTATAAATCGAAATAAAAACCACTTATAAGAATTTTAAAACTAAAAGTAAATCATTTTTTCCTTACGGTAATTTTTTACAGTTTAAAAAGCTTTTAAACCCTCTCTAATTTCAACCGTACTAAACTTTTTAATTTAAAGATGTTTTTGTATTTATCATTTGTCGTTTTATTTCTGTTTCTTTTGCTTTTTTGTACACGTTTATTAACCGATCGATAACTTTATGCCATCTAAAGTTGCTTTCTATGCGATTAACACAGTTTTCACGAACCTTCTTACCATATGAGGGTTCCTTCCTCAAAAGTTTCCTAATTTTTATTTCAGGAATCAAATCAATCATTTTTTCAAAAGAAAGTGCTACAGTAGAAACCTTAGATTCTACGAATTTTTGACTGGTTTTTTCAATATTTTCGTTTATTTGTAGAAGGGAGAGGAGTATAATGAAAGCTTTAGCTAAAGCATTACTATCGTCTACAGGAACTTTCATTCCTGTACCGTTCCTTGGATCCTTTCTGATATCTATAACCGTCTCTTTTAATCCACCTATTTCAGATGCTGCAATAGGAATACCGCAAAGCATTCCCTCCAAGGCAAAAATTCCAAAAGGTTCCCACAAGCTCGGAGCAGCCATACAGTCTGCTGACAAGTGAGCAAGAAAATATAAAGAAGGTACAACACCGCAAATCAACCGTGAGTTCTCTTTGAATTCCTTGCACTTTTCATCAAACTTCGTTACTAAATCTATTTCATATTCAGTTGGCAAAAGAAGGAATAAGAACTTCGAATCAGGTATAACATCTAAAACTTTTGGAATCGCGTCAAAAACTGTTTCTATTCCTTTTTGAGCACTCATCCTCCCTGTCATTAAAACAAGTGGACCATCTTCCTTAAAGGCAGTCACTCTACCTTTACCCGTATAGGGTTTTCCCTTCAAGCTGTAAACTGCCTCTATTACCTCCTCGCCCTTTAATTTGGGTTCGTTATCAGGCATTTCTCCTAAAGCTTTAGTTAAAAGATATTTTCTGAAATCCCACCTTTCCACCTTTTCTGTGTCTATCCCTAAAAACTCCCTAATTTTTTCACCGTGTCTCTTAAATACATCCTCTTCGAGCTTTGAAACCTCCCAATCACATCCGTTCCAAACATAATCAGACTTCAAATAATAAGAATGACCTACTACCGGTAAAATATCACTATCCAAATAAGCTTTACTAACTGTTACAAAAACATCTGAAATAAGTCCGCCAAAACTTTCCAAATTACTATCAGCCTGGCGCAAAAGATCTTTCGGAGAAACCTTAACAATAGTGTCAAGCTGAAAATTCATAGCTATATCTTCAACCCCACAACCAGAAGCAAGAAAGTTCCAATTTACTCTGGGAAAAGTAAGCAAATGAAAATGAGAAACCAACCCTAAATTCTGCCCTAAAGTCTCCAATTCCTGACGAGCACACAAAGCAGCAGGAAAAGTATGATGATCATGAGCATGAATAATTTCAGGATTCACCCCCTTCTGAAAACTCTTAGAAGCAAACCAACGCAACCCCTTAGCATACAAAGCAATCTTCCCAAGGAGAACATCAGGACCATAAACGAGGGGATTCTCCAAATAACTACCAGCAAAATCATTCAAACCACTTAAAAGAACAATCTTCACACCATCCATCACTCCCTCAAAAGCACCAATCTCAACCATCTCCTCTCCCCACCCTTTTTCTAGTATCCGAGTAAGAAACTTTTCAACTAAAGATCCTTTAACCCTCCTTAATCCTAAATTTTCCACTAAATCACTATTTTTAGCAACACCATGACTCGGCATAACCAAAGAAACATCAAAACCCTTTTTCACAAGCTCTCGAGCCTGATTAATAGGAACTTCACCCAAACCTCCAACTTTAACGACACCTGAACATTCAAAAGTTAACATCCAAACACGCAAACTCTCAAAATCCCCTAAAGCATTTTCATAGACCATAAAACCCCTCAATAAAGCCCTATAATCATAGAACACTTCTCATATGTTCTGATGTTCTCCTTGTGAAGTAGGTGAAGTTTTTTTCCAATATATTTTGATAAAAAGGAAGGCAAATACAATAGTCATGATAATAAGAATAATAGTGCTTATTGGTGTAAAGGAACAATGCGCCTTATATCCTAACATACAATCTTTACTTGCAGATGAGTCCGGGATAACAGTTATTACCGCAGCTACTGCTGATGCTATAAGTGCTGCTAGTAATATTAAAAATTTCATTATTTTTAATATCCAGTCAATCAATACTTTTATTTCCATAGAGTATCCTTCCTTCTTTTCTTTTTTTACTATTCTTTTTTACTATTTAATAACTTTCATCTATTCTAAAAGAACAATAGAGTACCAGTTCTGTTCGTCTTCTCTATTTTTAAGAGTATATATGGGGAATCCGTATTTTTTTACTGTTGTAAAAATATCTATACCCAAGCTTTGAACTGCAGTTCTCGCTTTTTCAAGGTGTCGAGAAGGCTCTTCAGGACATGTACACTCCTCGCATAACGCACAATCACTAAGGCTAAATACTAAACTATATCCATCAAAAAAAGCCCTTTTTTCAATTTCGAGAGAGATTTTCTGCGACATCTCTGGGTCATGAGCGTGAACTAATAAAGCAAAAGAATATTGCGACAAAAAACGTTTTTTAAAAATCCAAGACTGAATTCCATGACGAGGTGGACAGGTCCAGTTTACAAAATAACTTGAACAACCAAACCTACATTTTAATCTCGAACGATTATCTACCACTACTTCCAGAGCATTTATTATTTTCGCATTTACAGCCCCTAATTCTTTCGCCATATCCTCATACGTTTTAAAACTATTAACAGACAACATTAGACCAAAAACTCTTCCTTCATTAACCTGTAAAAGATTAAAAGTTTTTTAGTTTCAAAATAGGATAATTCTTATCCTTAAAATTAGAGTAGGATACATGGGGAAGATTATTGTTACCATCAGATGTTAAAATAAGATTAGATATTAAAAAGAAAGGTATGGAACTTCTAAAATTTTCTTATAACGAAGATCGATCTCTAAGCAATCTTCCAGAAACGGAAATAAAGGAAGTTTTTGATAGGTTAATGCCCCAAATATTAAGCCTTGAAGATTTTGTTCAGATCCTTCAAAGTATGGGTGTTAAAATTGATTTGAAGGAGGAAACGCTTTCCATTAATGATAAGGTTGGATTAGCTATTGCATTGGTAAAACTTGGTGCAAGCCTTGAAGAAATTGTTAAATATTTGTCTTGGCAGGAATTTGAATTTTTCACAGCTAATATCCTCGAGGAAAACGATTTTCTCACAAGGATAAGATATCGTTTTACTTTTAATCAACGTAGGTATGAGATTGATGTTGTTGGTTTACGCTTCAATCTGGTTCTCTTAATTGATTGTAAACATTATAGTTTAGGAAAAGGGAAAACATCTGATTTAAGAAAAGCTGCTGAAAAACAGTTTATTCGAGGAGAAGCATTCATTTCTTCAATAAAAAATCACAATAATAAAATACCCATTCCCTCAAATCAAAGATTACGAGTTATGCCCTTAATTGTTTCTTGGTTTCATAGTTTTACTACTGAGGAAAGTAATGTAGCTGTTGTTCCTGCTTTTTCTTTCAATTCATTCATTAATAATTTAGATAAGCATATTGATGAACTATTCTTTTTTGAAATATTCCTTCCTTCTTAGGCATCAAATTTATAGATCTTTGAGGATATAAATTAATTAAGACAATAGAATTATGTGGCTCATTTTTTTTATTATTCGGAGGAGTCATAAGAACAACTTATTATGAGGCGTTTTAAGTTGTCAGATGATGGCGTTGTTACAAGTACTGTGAAAAAAGCTATCCTTGATTTTCTAAATAACATAAATGAGATAAAAGATAGCGAAGAACAAAAGTTAGCTGTTAAAATTGAAGAGGTACGTAGGTCTTTAATTTCTAGCGCTAAATCTTCATATTCTACAAATGATGTAAATAATGCTTTTGATTCTGTTAAAAGTATTTTATTGGAGGAGCTTAAAGGTTTTACTCAAAACATGGGAGTAACTGCTTCTGGGAGAATTAGGCGAAGTATTGAAGATTCTTTGAAACTTTTAGGATCTGCCGAAGTTGCAGATTACGTTGATGAGATTCAAAAATTGAGGGAGAAACTAGAAGCTTTAGAATCTGCAGAACCTACGGTTCCTGAAGGTTTTGAGGAAAGCCTTCAAGAGAAAGATGAAACTATAAGGATTCTTGAAGAAAAGAATTCTAGCTTACAATTAAGGTTAGAAGAACTTATCGAGGGTGCAAACGAGAAACAAGAAACGATTGACGCACAGAGAAGGGAAATTGAAAAACTCCAAACTGATATGCAAAATGTGACCAGTCAACTTGAATCGCTTGGAAATATGATGAGCGAAAATCGACTAGAAATAGAAGAACAACAATCATACATTGCTCAAAAAGAAGAGGATATTGAAAGTTTAAAAGCTGATATCGAGCAGAAGATTGTTAAAATTAATAGTTTAGAGTCTCAATTAAAGAGTTTTGAAGGAAAAGTGATGGCTGAAGATCAAAAGAAATTAATACAGAACCTCCAAGCCGAGTTAGAAGCAAAGGAACAAAAAATCTTAGAAAAAGACACGAAAATAACGGATTATGAAAGCAAAACTATCAACTTAAACCTAGAAATGGATAAAAAAGTCTCAACGATTAAAGAATTAGAAGCAGAAAAGAAAAGGTTAGAAAACCGTTTTGAAAAACTACAAACAACAAAAGAAGAGTTAGAAAACAAAGTTAACGAGCTACAAGAAACCGTTTCAACCTTTGATTCCGATAAAGAAAACTTACAAACACAATTAAGCACATTAAAAACAAACATTGAAGAAAAAGAATCTTTGCTTAACAAATTCAAAGAAGAGAAAGAGGGAGAAGAGAATAGATTGAAGGCATTAACTGAGGAGAATCAAAGCCTTCAATCTGAAAAAGAAGAGATTCAATCCAACCTAAACAAGGTACAACCTGAACTCGAAAAAATAACTAAATTAGTAGAGGAAAAAGACTTAGAATTAAAAGACCTTGAAATGAAATTAAAAGCAGCTGAAAAACAAGCAGAAGAAGCCAGTAAAGCGATAGAAGATAAAGAGAGCTTAGATACCATGGTTCAAACGCTTGAAAACGAAGTTAAAAACATCAAAAACCTTGTAAGTGAACGGGAAACAGAGATTACCCAAATTAAAAAAGAGCGTATAAGCTTAGAATCTGAGATAGGGAAGCTAAAATCCTCATCAGGTGAAATTGATCTACTTAAAGAACGGCTAAAACTTCAGGAAGATGAGTTGCAAGAGATGGGGACTGAAGTAGGGAAACTTAAACATAATCTTGAAGAAAAAGATATAAAACTAAAAACAATTTCTAACGAAAAACAAGAGATGGAAGGGCGTTTTACAGAGCTTACTGCGAAATTAGAAGCTCAAAAACAGGCCTTAAATGTTGTAAGAAGCGTGGTAAAAGAAGAGTCAAAATTCAAAATACTTTTCGCTTGTCAAGATGTAGGCGATAGAGGACTTAGTGAAAAAGATATTAAAAAAGCTATGGGAGTACCCTTACCCCTTGTTCAAAGATACATAAATGAATTAATTGATCTTAAAATGCTTAAAAAGACAAAAGATGATCGATACATATCGACTATCTGAGAAAGCGAAATACTAAAATACTACTTATAATCAAAAATATAACCGTTAATAAGAAATTGTTATTTTTCACTTGATTGTATCTATTTCATCATTGGGTTGTTTTAAATGCCAAAAATGATAGAAAAAGAAACAAGTATAGATAAAAAGAGGGAAGAGAAACGTAAACTTCACATCCCGAGTTTTTTACGTAGATCCCGTAGTGGAACTGTCATCATTCTGGTAGATGGTCCCAACATCCTACGGAAAGTAGACGGGGAACATATGCGTTTGGAAGATATATTAGAAATATCGTCTCAACTTGGTAAGTCTCGATATGCTAAAGTTTTTTTGGATAAAAAAGCGCCTGAAAAACTTTTACAAGCCATTGTAAACACAGGGTTTGAACCTGTAGTTGTCCCTACAGATATTCATGTTCATATGGCACTAGAGGCTATGAAAGGAATGTATAGTAAAAACGTAAAAACAATAGTGATTGCAAGTAGGCATGCTCGATGTGCACCAATTCTTCGGAAAGCTAAAGAAAACGGGTTAGAAACATGTTCAATCGGTTTTGAACCCGGTTTCTCGGTAGCTTTGCAAAACGCCAGTGATTATGTTTTCAAAGTAAAAGGTAACATTTTGAAAGTCGAGGGAAAATAGGAAAAATAGCACATAAAAACATGTATTAAATCGCCATATTTGTTATAGTATTCTATTCATTTCCTTTTTATGGGGTTTTTCATGTCTTTTAAGAGTGAAAGAAGTTTTCCTCGTTTAACTGTTGATGGTATCGTTTTTATTGAAGATGATGAAGTAGTTTTAGTAAGGCGTAAATATCCTCCTTTTAAAGGTTTTTGGGCTTTACCGGGGGGTTTTGTTGAGTACGGGGAGACTGTAGAGGAAGCAGTGAAAAGGGAAATTTTTGAAGAAACTAGCTTAAAAGTAGAAATTATTAGTTTAGTTGGTGTTTATTCCAATCCAAGTCGTGATCCTCGAGGTCATGTCGTCACGATTGTTTTCAAATGCAAAGCCCTTACAAGACATCTTGAAGCAAAAACCGATGCTGAGTTAGTTAAAAATTTTAAAATCCCTGGTCTAAAAAACTTGAATCTAGCTTTCGACCACGGTAAAATTCTCAAAGACGCTAAAATCATCCGCTAATAACTAATAATATAAAAATTAGACTCTAGGAGGGAAAGAAAACCCTAATAGTTACTAAATTCTCTCCTTTGAGTGGACAAAAAGAATATTTAAAACGAATACGTAATTTATTTTAGGTGAATAGAAGGTCTTTTAGGAGGTTTATTTTTTTGGAAGAAGAAGAACTTATTATAGTGCAAGCCCCTAAAAAAGATTTAACCGAAGTACAGCAATCAATACTTGAAAAAAGCACAGATA
>SMTZ1_10013942_pt1 | contig 15295 bp, 12 predicted proteins | sample DeeMarSWOR136_30_FD_25667 | JGI IMG/M metagenome (IMG submission 25667)
ATTTCAATGTGATTCATTTTTCTAGTAACTCCTGAGACATATGTTTCACCTGTCTTTGCAATAGTCATGAGTCTATTTAAAAATTCCGAAATAAGGGAATTGTGGAGTCCTCACGTAGAAACCTGTGGAGTGAAAACCAAAATTTCGAAAGTATTGTGAGAAATGGGGCTGCAAGAATTACATGAAGTGGATTTATGCATACTGTTAAGAGGTCACAATGCAGGGTAGTGTATGGTAGAAATTTTCAACCGCAAAGATATCCTGGAACACACTAAAGAATCAGAAAAAGAAGAAGTTTCCAATCTCTTAACATTGGCGTTGGAAGCAGCAAAAGCTGCCGATGGGTACCTTTCTGTGAGAAAAGCTCTATCACGTAAAGGAAATGTGCTGAAAATAACAGATAGAGAATATGATCTGACTTTATATGAACACGTGTACATCATTGGGATGGGGAAAGCATCAGAACCCATGGCAAAAGCAGTGTACAACATCATGAGTGAGAGAATAAGTGGCGGAATCATCCTTGTGAGAAGTGGAACAAGAAAGCACAAGATGCTTGGGAAAATCCGTATTTTTGAAGGAGGACATCCTGTACCAACTTATGAAGGGTTCAAGAACGCTCAAATTCTCACCGGATATGTTAAGGAAGCTCCAAAGGAAAAGAGCCTCTTTTTTGTGTTGTTATCTGGGGGAGGAAGCTCCATCTATGCAGACTTTCACCCAGATCTCACAGTAAAAGAGGGTATACTCCTCAATAGGTTACTTGTTCACACTGATGCATCTATTACAGAGATTAACGCAGTGAGGAAGCACACTGCAGAAGGAAAGGGAGGACAATTAGCACGGTTGTTACAGGGAGCAGCAGTCATCTCTTTAATACTCTCTGATGTTCCAAAGAATCCTCTCGATACAGTAGCTTCAGGACCTGTATCACCAGATACTACCACCTTCCAGGATGCACAAGAAATGCTGGTAAACCATGGATTGTGGGATAAAGTGCCAGAATCAGTTCGGGAAAGGATTGAAAAAGGGATTCGTAAGAAAATACCTGAGACTCCAAAACCCAAAGATCCCTGTTTTGATGATGTGTATCCTGTTGTCATAGCTGATGCAGTAACTGCTTGTAATGCAGTCACAGAGAAAATCAAAGAACTGTATGGAGGAGGGTATCCAGTCATGAGTTACCCCGATGTGATGACAGGTAGCATCAGTGAGGGCCTGGCACGAACATTACTGGACAATTGTGGTGTTGGGTTCACGTTGATAGGTCATGAGTACACTTATGGCGCAGACCTGGAAAAGGCTGGAGAAGGCGGAAGGCAACTGCATCTTCTTCTGCTGATGCTCAAAATCATGAAAGAAGCCACATACACCGATATGTACATTGAGGGTATTGCTACTGATGGAAAAGATGGGAATTCATGGGCAGGAGCACTCATTACTCCCTCCCTCGTTGGTGAAACAGAACTTCAAGAAGTAGAAAGAGCAGAAAGAGAAGAGAACTCTGGAGGCTTCTTCAAAGAGAGGGGTACCCTGATTAGAATGAAAAGCGAATACGGGTTAGATGATACGGGGACCAATGTCAACAATATTCTGATCATACATACTGTCAAATGAGTCCAGACTATTCTCACAGTTACAAGCCTATATGTGACGCCTCACCTTTGGATACAGTGTACTACACGCTTCGTGTACTCCTTATCCACCAGACGACAAAAAGCAAAAAAAGGATGCCTATCACTCCAAGAGCTAGACTCATCAACCAGATTGCCAATCCAACGAGTGCAAATCCGATGAACAGGAACATAGCTTTGAACATCTCAATCACCTCAATACTCCTCAACTTTTTGATACTCCTCTACTGTGATCGTTACGGTTAAGAGCCATATTCATTCTTGCAGAGAAAGAACCATCATCTATTTAAGTACTTATCCTTTGGTTTAGGTTTCACATAATCCAAGAGGTTCACATTCTGATACGTATCTGCGTAGACGAGTTGATTCTTTTCCTTACCAATACTTTCGGTCTGACTTTGAGGCGGCCTGAGCCTGCGATTTCAGCAGCTTTTTAATGTACTCTTCCCTACTCCCTTCATGTACAAGACTGCCTGCCTGGTTAACCCCCCTTGGATTCAGCGCCATCGTTCTATCTGGGAGGAAGTTGAAGGCAGAACACCCCCATTTGGATTAGGTTACGTAGCTGCTGTTCTTGAGAGAGATTCTCGTGCTGAAGTTTCAATTGTGGATGCAAAAGCAGATGGTCTTACTCTACAGGAAACAGTGCAGAAAATTGTGGGAACTTCTCCAGATGTGGTGGGGATTGGTTCCTGTACCTATGATTACACAGACGGTGTAACCCTTGCGCGAATGGTAAAAGAGAACGCCCCTGATGTCATAACCTGTTTCGGCGGGTTTCATGCCAGTGCATTACCTGGGTACACGTTAGACAACTCCTGGGTGGATTATGTTGTCCGAGGAGAGGGTGAATACACTTTTTTAGAGTTAATCCAGGGAATTTCTCCACAGAAAATCAAGGGATTATCCTACAAGCATCATGGGGACATTGTGCACAATCCAAATCGGCTGCTTATTGAAAACCTGGATGACCTTCCGCGATTGAGCTACCACCTACTCCCCATGGAGAAGTATTATCCAACTGCTGGCCAGTGCCGTCGGTCACCTGCTGCAGCAATGGTAGTATCCAGGGGCTGCCCAGGTGTGTGCATCTTCTGCTGTTCGTCTGTTACTGGGAGGCGTATACGCCAATTTTCTCCTGAGCGCATTTCGGATGAGGTGCAATTTCTGGTGGAGCACTACGGTATTCGCGAGATCGTGTTCATGGATGATACTATGACCCATCCCAGAGATGAGATGGTCCAGTTGTGTAACCTGCTCATAGAGAAAAAATGCGATGTCATCTGGGACTGCTCGACGCGGGTCACAGCTGTTGATCAATCTCTTTTAGAGCTCATGAAGAAAGCAGGCTGTAACCAGATCTCGTTCGGTGTGGAATCAGGAGATGACACGATTCTAAAATCAATCCGAAAAGGACATAGTGTACACCACGTTAAAAAAGCAGTCACCCTGGCAAAGAAAGCTGGATTAGAAGTGCGGGGCTCTTTCATTTTAGGGTTTCCTGAAGATACGGAAGAAACTATGAAAAGGACTATTGCATTCTCCTGTGAATTGGATCTGGATCTAGCCAGTTTCTATATCGCAACGCCCTATCCGGGGACAGACATGTTTGAATGGGCTGAGAAGAATGACAGATTGCTGACAAAAGACTGGTCTTTGTTTGATCAGTCTCACTGCACCATGGACATTCCTCATGTTTCTTCAGAAACAGTCAGAGAATGCTACGTAAAAGCGTGGAAATCCTTCTACTGGAGGCCTTCGTACCTTTTGAAGAGGGTCTCTAGAATGAGATCTGCAGCTGATATTGTCTCAGCTCTTCGCGCTGTCACAGGTGTCGTCGCTGTTTCTAAAAGGGTCCATGAATAGCTCCTTAGCCCTCCGTGGTAGAGCTCTGACAGACAGAGTCCAATACACTCAAGAAGAAGTGGTGTGCATGATCGGTGAAAGATAACCTTTTTAATATGCAGTTGAAGATGATCTATGCGCAACCTTGTCATCTGGGCTATTGCAGCAGCAGGTCTTCTAGTGCCTGTAAGTATCATCCGGATTATTGCAGCCTTTTTTTTGATGACCTTCTTTCCGGGGGCGGTAATCTGGTCATTTTTAGATCACGATGAGAAAAATCCTCTAGTGTTCTTGGTGTGTGGTGCTGCATTTCTAGCAGTCTTGGTTTATTTTTGTGCCTGGGTTTTATGGTTTTTTATTCCTGTTATCATCTCCTTTGTGTGTGCAGTCTTTTTAGAAAAGAAAAAGATTTCCTTTAAAATAACGAGGAAAACCCTCTACCTTTCAGGGTGCGTCCTCTTCATGTTACTCTATATGTACCCCTGGGGAGATTATGTAGCTTTCTATCCACCTGGAGATGAAATGAAAGTACACCTTTTATATACGAGCAGTATCATTCAGGAGAACGCCCTCCCCACAGGCTATTCACCATTGTATCCTGAAATTCATCAGGTGAGCCAGCCCCTTGGGTTCCACGGGATAACAGCTTTTTTGGCTCAAGCTTCACGAAGTTCCATCATCCCTGTTAGTACTTTTGCTGGCATTTTCATAGCGTCTCTGGGGTGTATTTCCGTCTATGTACTGGGAAAAACTCTTTTTTCCGAAGAAAAAGGAGTGGCTGCAGCTTTTTCATTTGCTTTCCTTTCTTTTCTGTACCACCAGTTGGGATTTTCAGGAAGTTATATCGTTTTAACAGGGTTGACCTTCCAGGTATTGTCAGCAGCAGCAATTGTACATGCTGCAACCCAGAAAACCAGAACATCCTATTTCACAGCTGGCCTTTTGTGTGCTGCTTGCTTTTCTGTTGATTTAAATTCATTCTTCCCTCTAGCTTGCTTTTTCATTCTCTTCTTAATAGTAAATCGTGAGGTATTCCCTGTTCTGGCTGCTTTCATCCTGTTGAGTGTACCTCAGCTAGCAAGACTTACCCTCTTCACACCAACGCCTTTAGAACTGCACTTTATAGAAGAATGGTTTCAGCAAGCCCTGATTACTAACTTTGAGCGGTTATGGATAGTTTTATTCTCAATAGGACCTCTCCTTCTGATCTTTGCTTTATTACAATTATTTTCAACACACAAAATTGATAAAACACTACTATCAAAAGAGGAAAATCTCAATTTCATTTTTTATTCTGTTCCTTTCTTTATTCCAATCTTACTGGGTACATATCTACCTTTCTGGTATGTCTTCGATCCTCTCCTCATTTTCAGAATGATATCCATTCCTTTGTCTTTACTCTCAGGGTTATTCCTCATTCAGTTGAAAAAAATTGCAGACTTCAAATGGTTTTTATCAGGATTACTCCTCTTTTCAGCAGTCATTCATGTGACAGATCCCTTTGCTATACTACCTGTATTACCCCCAACAGCAGACAGTAATTCTCTTTCTGCATATTCCTGGATTTCTGGAAACACTGCACCTGGAAGCAATTTCTGCAACTTCACCTCGTATGGAGATTCCTCCACATGGATTCCAGCTGCTGCCAATAGATCACTCTTTTTACCCTCCCACTTGTACTACAAAGGTGACAATGCTATGACTGAATTGAATTTGCCAGAACGGTTCACCGATTTAGCTACCTTGAAGGTGATGCCAGATTCCCGGTTTGCCAGAGATATTCTGGATAAATATGAATGTACATACATTTACATAGATGGGAAAAGTCCTGTAGATCTAACCCAGTTCTTGGATTCTCCTTTATACTGTCTGGAATTTCACCAGAAAGACGTGTACATCTTCTCTGTAACTGACAGTGACCCAGTTTCGTGCGAACCTATGAGGTTTAACCCAGGAAGAGACATATTGTATGGTTATAAATCGTACTTTCATTTCTCTAACCTGGAAGGAGGAACCCTTTTGGGTATTTACTATGCAGATAGAGGATTTGGTAATGTAGATGTTGATATTAACGGGGAGTATGCAGGGACTATATTCAGGTTTGATTCCCGAGACCACTTTCTGGCCCTGTTTTTGCTGCCTCCTTCTGACAGTATAAGTGTGAGCTTTCTGCCGTACGAAGATGTGTTTTACATCGATTATGTAGTGATTTTTGAATGTGAATAAAACAATTCTTCTAAATTCTTTAAAGATAAAGATAGTACAAGAAGGTTGATCAAGATTATCCAGTCTATTTGAAAATAGCACCTGTATAGAACAAGAATAAAATGCATGGCACAGATCTGTTACATCCTAATAATTCTAAATAACAATAAATTGATAGTCTTGTAGTCATGAAAAGAGGGGTAAGTTTAGGTAAATATATCACAAAAAATCCTGCTTAGGGGATTCAGGTTTGCACAAGAAATGCAAACCCAATCTTTAAAGATATACAATCGATACTATTTTATGTGAGGTGATGTGCAAAATGTGAACAGCATCTGGGAGGAGTACATTGCGTATAGCATGGGTTACTCCATTTTAACTATTGCACATAATATGTGCACTTGAATTAGACGAACTAAAGGGAATTAAATTAAAAATCCCCTGGAAAAGAATAACTGTAAAGGAGGCGAAAAAATGGAAAATCTAGCTGATCTCCGAAGAGAGAAACTCTCTTCTCTAAAAAAGAGGGATCCAAAACTACAGGTCCAGTGGGAACCCACACACAAGCAATTGACCTATGCTCGAGGAAAGCTGAGTAAACGGTTTAGCCTGGAAATTCTGAAAGAAAATCCTTTTAACCCAGCAAGAAAATTCCTACAGGAAAACAAAGAGCTCTTTGGTAACATTGACATGAAAAAGGATCTGACCGATGACAAAAAGGTGGAAGATGACCTGGGAATAACCCATGTCAGCTTTCAACAGCACTATCATGACATCCCTGTCTTTGGCGGCTCAGTGGGAGTTCACTTCAATCAGGAAGGTAGAGTCTCATCTGTCTCTTCCAAGCTTGTACCAGACTTGGAGGTTTCTGTTGATGCAGAGGTTTCTGCTTCTGATGCTGAAAAAGCAGCATTAGCCCACGCGGGTGAAGGTGCTGTTACTATCGCAGGAAAGACACCACGACTCATGATCTTTCCTCTGAACGGAAAGCACCACCTTTGCTGGAAAGTAGAATTGAATGGTCACGCCCAGCCAAAGCCAGCAGAATGGGTCTACTTTGTGGATGCAGTGAGAGGAAATGTCCTCTTTTGCTACAATGAGCTGCGGGTTGAAGGGCCCACCCTCGGGTGGGGGACAGGTTACTATTCTGGGCGAAGCAGAGTCAATTCTTTTAAAAGTGCAACAGGTCCTTACCAGCTCAGAGATACTACTCGCGGACAACCAGAGGTCGTCACCGACGACGAGGATGGTGCATCCCCTTCAGAAGATTCAGACAATGACTGGGACGATACAAGAACTGTACCTCGACGAGACCTGAACCAAGGTGCAGAAGTAGATGTGCACGTCTATGCAGGGGGAGCAGTTGACTATTTTCACACCATACACGGTCGAAATAGTTATGATAACAAAGGGTCTACTGTGGAGGCTGTTGTCCACTACAGGAATAATGAAAACAATGCGTACTACAGCCCAGCACTTAAAAAGATTTTAATCGGTGACGGAGATGGTTCTCAATGTGATTATTTAGGGGCTGATGATGTAGTGGCACACGAGTTCACGCATGCAGTAACGCACAGTAGTTTTAATCCAGTCTACCATGGAGAGTCAGGGGCAATAGATGAAGCATTTTCTGACTGCTTTGCTGTATTTGTCACAGGTGATTGGCTCATGGGTGAGGAGGTCCGATGGGGCACACCAATCCGTAACCTGGAAAATCCCACCAGTTCAAAAAACCCAGACCACTACGATGATCGATACACAGGATCAGGAGATTATGGTGGAGTGCACATCAATTCTACAATCATCAGCCACGCAATCTACTTGATGACAGTTGGTGGAACTCACAGGAAGTCTGGAGTCACTGTGGCCAGTATTGGCCAGGCTGCTGTGGAAACAATGCTCTACAATGTCCAGACTGTTCAGCTCATTGGGAATAGAACTCCTACATTTCTGGAATTTCGTAAAGCAATGCTTGATGCTTGTCTAGATCTTTACCCAGAAGATTTAGAGAAATTAGCATCAGTTAAAGCTGCCTTTAAAGCTGTGGGCATTGGCCCAGATTTATACCTGCGGGACACTGTAAATGATATTGGGCTTGAGCCAAATCCTACAGGTCCTTCCTGGTGGAGTCCAGACATCATAGTAAGGAAAAGTCTCCCTGCCAATCCACAGACAGAGTTTGCTGATCCCACCCGCAATGACTTGAGCGAGAATGTTGAATACGGCCAGGACAACTACTCCTGATTCATGGCAGTACCTCGGTACTATCACAGAGTACAACATTGTCCCGGGAGAGTTCCGGATATCAGGCCATCTCGTGTTTCCCAGCGAAAAGATTCCAGCACCTGGCCATTACTGCTTCGTGGGTGTGGTCCGAAACCCCTTGGATCCAGCCCCAGACCACACACTCATTAATACTGTTTCTGAATTTAAAAAATTCATTCAGTACAGCAACAACTACGCCTGGAAAAATGTTAATGTAGTAGACGATATCATCCCGATGAAAGCTGTTCTGCTGCAATTTGACATCCGCAACATCCCCCAGGGCTATATGCGAGCTGACCTTCAGATGGATCTGCGGGGCCTGCCTGAAGGGTCGGAATTCGAAATCAGGTTGCCCCAGGCAATTCTGAAGGGAGTGGATCTCTTTGATGTTACAGAAGATGAACTCACGACCGCGTTTTTCAAAGAAAGGATTCATGGGTTACAGCCTTTCCATCGCCGACGACGAATAATAGATGGGAGAGGCCGTGCATGCTTTATAATCAAGCCTCGCAAGATAGTCAGGTTGAAACGCATGTTTTTGAGACCTGGACAGAAAGTCAGAGCAAAAGCAACTGTGAGACTCCCACATGGTGTGAAAGGTGAACAATTCACTCTCTCGTTCAAACAGATTGTGGACAACATGGTTGTTGGCGAAGTGAGCTACGTTCTTCGTCTGAAAGAGAAATGACCTGCAGGAACCTGAGATTTCAGAAATTTCAGGGACCACAGCAACTGTAATACTTCAAAATTTGGGGTGGCGAACCACTTGTACGAGCTCATAAACCGGGGAGGCTCGCCATCTCACTTTATTGTAACAAAGTTGAAGAGCACTCATGATTCTGATAGATATACCCAAATAAAAGAAAGGAAGCCAGTAATTCTGTTGTTTCCTTCTGGTTGCTATACTGGCTAAGATATTTCTAAGTTCGTAATCCACCACACCCAGTTTTCAGGACCGTACACCTTTTGGGCTTCCTCTGAAAAGATGAGCTTTAGAGGTCCACCTAAATCATCTGTAATTTCTGCACCATCTGCGGTATAGGCTATTAATATACCCAGGTCCAAGTCTTCTGCGTATATAACTGCTGTGTACCCATCTTTTGCAACGATTGTTATTTTCTTCACATCTTCTGCATCAACAGCACTCAAAATGTCCTTTAACAAGACTCCACCGTACTCAAACGTTGCATCCAGATGTGGATCAGGTGCCTTTATAGTAGTGTAAGGCAGGTTCTTGAAGCTCTCCATGTCAAACTGGTAGGTATCTCCTGCATTGAATGTGCCAATACTACCAGATACTGTGAGGATTACTTCTCCTGTGGGCGCTGTAGGTTCAGGTTCCTGGGATAAGCATCCTGCCAGTAAGATCAGCATGAGCAGCAGCCGTTTCATTAAACATCACCTCCTGATCAATTGGTTAAATCCGTATTTTTTGAGCGGAACAAATGCCCCCACTCCAAAAATGGTGGCAAACAGTGCCATGAACATTCTTTCCACTGGATAAATAAAGAGGAAAGCTTTGAATATTCCAGCTTTCAATTCCAGAACCTGGATAGCTAGAAAATTTCCAATCATCAAATCAGAAAGAACAGCAAATCCAGCTATTACAAAGTAAGCTACAGATAGTTTTTCCAGGGAAATATTCAGAAAGAACGAAACACCCAAAACGATCAGTGCTAAAAAAATGAAGAAGAATCCAACGTGACCTATGTAGACCGGGATTACTTTCTTTACATAGTAATAGAAGACGCTGGTTATATCTATTTCATCTCCGAAAATAGATGTGGATAAAGGGAGTAACTCATCCAGCCGTAAAATTTCCCTTCTGATAGCCTGGGATTCGAAAGAAAGAAGAAGGAATCGCTGAATCAATCCTGCAAACCCAGCCAGGAACAGGGTTATCCCGGACCACTTTCTCACTCCTATTTTATTTTTGAAGTGAACAACTGAAAAGAGGAAAACTCCAAGAATCAATAATATGTAAGAGGTTCTCTCTAGAAGAGCCTGAACAAACGTTTCATCTTCAACTGCAGGTAACCCTTTCACCATAAAAATACTGGCTAATACACCAAATACTGCACATGAGAAAAGGAACCCATTCCCACTGAATTCATGTCCCAGTAATACTAAAGCCAGAAAAAGGAAGGTAAGACACAACATGACTGTCACAACCAGCAGAAGTCCAGAAGAGTTCACCATCCCAAAGAAGATGAACACTGCTCCTGCAAGAAATGTCACAGCAGAAAAATTCTTGAACAGGGTTCTCCCCGTTAACGTGAATGCAAGTACAAAGAGTACAGCTACAGCTGAGAAAATAATTCCTAGCACTACCAATTCTCTGATGACTGCAAAAATGAAAATTTGTGCACCCACCACCAGACTCAATCCAATCATCATGACGCGCGTGCCAGCTCCTCTGAATCCTATAATTTCATCGTATTTTACGTGTATCCATTCTCCTAGATGGCCTCTGAATAACAATGCTAACCCCAGAAAGATCAGCGGCAAATACGGGTAGTAGTACAATTCCCTCCCTATACCCGTAGACCACCATAACAACAAAACACCCATCATGACCCCACATGCTGCTTTCCAGTGCTTGTGAGCTAACAATGCAGCAGTTGCAGTGCCCACTGTGGGCGGTATGAAGGTGAGAGGACCGAAGATAGCCCCCTGAGGAGCTAATACTTGTCCCACAAATGCACCTGCAGCTGCAGAATAGGTGCCCAGGAGGGGTCCCAGCAAAACACCAATCAAAGGTTCCAGCATCACTGCAGCAGAAATAACCTTGCCCACGCCTGCTACCACAGTAACTGGGATAAAAGCAGCCACTGCCATGACAGCAGCTAGAGTCCCACTGAACGCAATCTCTTTCGATGTCAACCTCTTTGGTATGACAGTATCTACTTTCTCCTTTACACGCTCATGTAGTGTCATTTGCATCCATCCTGTGTAGGAAACTACATTCGATTCCCAGAAAGGGGAATAGGTATATAAAGTTTTTCCCCCTACAGGTAATATGGATGAAAAGCTGCTTCCTCTAACTGATGACCTTTTACCTTACGTGATATTTCTTCCTTCAGACAGGGATGCTCAATTGAAGATGCTGTCTGCAGTATTTGGTTCCCAGGTTAACCTAGATATTCTGACTGCTTTCTGTGGGAGAGAGAGAGTGTATCAGAAGACATTAATTGAGAGGTTACCATACTCAAACAAGACAGTGATCAACCACTTGAAAGAATTAGTTTCTCTGAACGTTTTAGAAGAAGGGATGGAAAAACAGGAAGGAGAGAAAAATGTGTGGTTAAAATACTTTGAAGTAGAACCCTCACGCAGGTGGCTGATCTTTCTCGTTTATGATCCAGAAACTATTTCTGCAGGGATTATGCAGGAGATCATTGTGGAAGTGGCTTACTATTACTTTAAGAAAATTGGAGAACTGGCCAGAAAGTACAGGATAGAAATTGATACTATTAGAGAAATCTTTGAGGATGGCATCCATGAATATGAATGAATTACCTGACGTGGTCTGTATTGGGTCTGCAGCACTGGATCTTGTTTTTTTACTAGATGATTTTCCTTCTCCAGATCAGATATCGCTGGCCAAATGGTGCAAACAATTCTGCGGAGGCTCATCTGCTAATGTATCTGTGGGGCTGTCCCGGCTCGGTGTGTACTCAGGGTTGATCAGCAAAGTGGGAAAAGATGCAGAAGGAGTACTTCTTCTGAATACATTGGTTTCAGAGGGAGTAGATGTGCGTGCAGTAAAAATCTCGGGGAAAACGGGAAGAACAGTGGTCCTGCTCACTGAAACAGGGGAGAAGGCTATCATTGCTGATACTCAATGTGTTTTGAAAACAGAAAACGAGCTCCCAAAATGGTATCTATCAAAAGCAAAAGCAGTATACATTGGTGACTGTTTTTTACCAGTAGCTGAAAAGGCGATTGAATTGGCTCGCAAGTTTAAAATTCTCACATTCTGCAGGTTAAGGAATGTGTCTTCGGGGTTACATTTTGAAAAGATTATTTCTCAGGCAGATTTTGTGATCATGAATGAGAAAACCCATTCTCTTTTAGGAGATACGTACGAGAACTTCGTTATTACGAAAGGGAGCCGTGGCTGCTCTTACGTGAGAGAGGATATACTTATTGATGGGATTAAAGTTGACTCCATTGATACAACAGGGGCAGGGGATGCTTTCTGTGCAGGGTTTATATACCAGATTGTGAAAGGGAATTCTGTAAAAGAAGCACTCCAGTTTGCCAATAGAGCAGGAGCTGTATCCACCACAAAGTATGGAGCCATGGACAGTATGCCTTCAAGAACAGAGGTGGAATCACTTTTCCAGTAACAATGACTTCACATTTGTAAGCATTATGCTGGTTTGCATCCATTTCCAGAAGGGTTTTATCGGTCTCTTCGTGTTTGGTTTCAGTCCAGTGATTTCATCCTTTTCCCAAGAGTCTTTTAATGTCTAGTAAAACTTAATTCTCAATTATCCACCGAATTTAGGATAAGATCAAAAGATATTCTAATACAATGTATAAAAAGGAGAAGATCTTTTCAAAATGCTCAGTGTTCAAAGTACCTAACAAATCCTGGAATTACATCAACACAGTCTCTGCCAGTACATCCAATGAGAGGACAATTCATCTATCACAATCTGGAGAAATATTTATAAGCTATCGCCCATAACTAGAGTGAGGTGAAAGATATGACAAAATCGAAAAAGGTATTGATTTTACTCGTAGCAATACTTCTTCTCTGCAGTATACTGGAGATTACAGGAGATAAACCAGTAACCATCCATGTACAGACAGTAGGGTACGAAGGAAAAGATATCTTCATGGTGAAACTCAGGGTAATACAGGAGACTGAAGACTGGCTGCACCTGGCTTTAACCCCTGGAACCCTCCCATCACTTGCTCCCACCATCAATGTGGAAAAGCTGGAAAGCCCGTACTTCCACATAGAAGGTAATACTATAGCTGTGCACAAAGGAGCATTAACAGAAATATCTCCCAGAGAGTACGTCGTGTATGTGAAAAACGATGTTCCCAAAATACGATGGCTGCTCAGGGAGAAAATGGCTAAGACAGAAGGGATAATAAAAACTATCGTGATGTTCAAAGGAGCACCAGTGTTACAAGATCTGAACCAATACGGTACTGTAGAATACGTTTTTGCCAGTGGCTTGGGCGCAGTTTTCACCGTGGACAAAACCAATGTGGTAAAAGTGTCACAGAAGGATTACATCCTGTATATAGAGGACAACTACACTGTACATGCTGCCCTTTCTAATGCTGTCCCTCACATCAATGCAGATGATGTCTGGGCTACAGGATACGATGGAACAGGTGTCGTTGTTGCAGTACTAGACACAGGGTTAGACCCTGACCACTGTGATATCTCTGGAAAGATAGTAGCCTGGAAAGACTTTGTAAACGGGATTACCACTCCGTATGATGACCACGATCATGGAACATTCATGGCCAGTTTGGCTGCAGGACAGTACAATCCCAAAGGTGTAGCACCTGGAGCTTCGCTCATAGGTGTGAAAGTTCTGAATTCTTCTGGATCAGGGTCCAATGACACGATTATACAGGGTATTGACTGGGCAGTAGCTAACGGTGCAGATGTGATGAACCTGAGTTTAGGTGGTTCCGGTGGCGATGGTACCAGCCCATTAGCCCAAGAGTGTGACTGGGCAGTCTCCCAGGGCGTTGTGGTGGTGACAACAGCGGGTGGAGGTGGTGCCTGCGAGACTATTGGGACACCAGGAGATGCGCGAGACGTGATCACAGTAGGAGCTGTAGACTACAGCAATGCGATTGCCAGTTTTTCTTCCAGAGGACCCACCACTGATGGGAGAGTAAAACCTGATGTAGTAGCACCAGGAGTGTCAATATCTGCAGCAGATGCAGGAACTCCATGTTCAGATACGACCTGGTCTGGAACCTCTTTATCTACTGCTTTAGTCTCAGGTGTGTGTGCTTTAGTGCTGGACAGAAATCCTAATGCAACACCATTACAGGTGAAAAATATTCTGGGGTACACAGCTTTAGACCTCGGTAATCCGGGAAAAGACAACTACTACGGATGGGGGTTAGTAGATGCTAAGAAAGCTGTGGACAATGCGTTCTCAAATCCAACACCGCCAGCAAAAGCACAAGATCCCTATTGTGAAGAATCCTGTCTGGGAACTGTGTTACTCGGAGTCTTTATCTTCCTGGGTACATTGTGGAGAAGATAAATTTTCCTTTTTTCCTTTTTTTACATTCTCCACTCTTTAAAGGGTTTGAAATCTCTCTTTTTGGCAATAATCTAAATACAATGTACAACCACCACCTTTACAATAACAGTAAAAAATTGGTGTCCTCTTTTCTTCCGCAAACTTTTTATATCTCCCCTCCTTTTTAAAACTATGAAGAAAAAATGGGCCTTGATTCCTGTTATAGCACTGCTGGTATTTATTTTCCAGTTTTTTAGAGACCCTGACCGGCTCGTTCCAGAAGAGGGTGTAGTATCACCAGCAGATGGTAAGGTTATTTGTATAGAATTGGTGAAAGCGGGGGACGTTCCAGTAATAGAAAAAAAAGGAGAGAAAATCTGTTTGGAAGAGCTAAAGGATTACATAACTGAAGATTCCTACTTAATAGCTATTTTCATGAATGTAATAGATGTCCATGTTAACAGGTGCCCTATAGAGGGTACTATCACTAAAATAATCTATGTTGAAGGCACGAACCACATGGCAACACAGCTTGCTTTAGAAAATGAAAGAAATATCCTGGTAATCGATGGAAAGAGCAGAATGATTGTCATCCAGATAGCAGGAAAATTCGCACGGAGAATCCAGTGTTTCGTTCAGGAAGGGGACACAGTGGAAAAAGGAGAGAGGATAGGAAGGATTATCCTGGGCTCCCAGGTGGTGATAATTCTCCCCTGTACGTACGAGGTTACAGTAGAAGAGGGGGACCATGTAAAAGCGGGAGAATCCATTATTGCACTGCTTTGATCCCTTCTTCGAATGCTTTCATATCAATGTCCAAGAATGCAGGGGGAATACTCTCTTTTAAAGCTTCTTTTATTTCCTGTTCTGTTACAGGGAGCTCTGCAAACGCAGAAACTGCACCGAGTATTACCATGTTGGTTACGATGACATTTCCCAGGTTCAAAGCAATTTCTGTAGCATTCAACTTCAAGACATCATACCTGCTCAGATCGTAATTTAAATCCGGGTATTGATCCAGGGTTACTGGCTTGATTTTGTGGGTATTTACTATGAGCTTTCCTCCTTTTTTTGCAAATTTCAGCTGCCTGAAAGCTTCCATGTGCTCAAATC
>SMTZ1_10003749_pt1 | contig 15293 bp, 15 predicted proteins | sample DeeMarSWOR136_30_FD_25667 | JGI IMG/M metagenome (IMG submission 25667)
GTATCTCATTATACCTCTTTCTGGATGGAGCACAACCCTATGAGTGTATGCTAACTTTTGGCCAATGTGTGCCACATGTGCTGAAACAGAACAGAGGAAATCTGCGAATTTTGCGAACTTTCCGAATCCGTCTGGAGGGCGTGTCTCAAATCGAAATCCTCTTGCATCAGAAATCTCAAGAAATGTCACTTTTTCAAGGGTTGCAATTTCTTGAAAACTTTATGCCTTACAACAAGATAAGCATGAATTCTGAGGAGGCCAATTGACGTCAATTGAAGATCATTTTCTGGGTGAGAATTCTTCTTCGATTCATGCCGAAAATGTCCGATTTTCCCGAATATGGCGGAAAAATGAGAGTCCGCTTTGTGCTATATACCAATGTTTCACAATGAGATATGAAGGAAAATTGAGAACAACACCCGACATTGGCGGAAAAAAGGAGAGAATTGCCCTCATTCTGCCTTTGAGGAGTTGAAATGGTGAAAGATGATGAAGGAGTCATTGGAAGGGTGAAGAGGGTGTCAGCGAGCGTGTGCATTGGTAGTGAGTGACGATGGATAGGCTGCTCAGCGTTGAAGAGGTCGCTGGACTCTTAGGCGTGCGGAAATCTACTGTCTATGCGTGGGTGAATCAAGACTATATACCTTACTGCAAGATCGGCTAACTCGTGAAGTTCAGGGAGAAAGCTATCGAAGCCTGGGTCCAGAGTAAAGAAACCAGAGGGAGAAAGCAAAAAGTCCCTATTGACAACGGAGTGGAAATAGGTTATCCTATGGGGCAGAAAAATGGGAGCTGAAAATGTCAGTCTTTAAGCGGGGTGGAAATTGCTATCTTTACCTTACCGTGAAGGGGAGGCGGTATAGAAAGTCTCTTAAGACCAGTTCCAAGAAGATCGCTCTTCAGATCGAGGCAGATCTCAAAGCAAAAGCAGCCAAAGGCGAATATCTGGGAGTGCTTGATGAGAAAAGAATCGTATTCAAGGATTTTGCCGATGAGTATCTGTCTTTCTCGAAGTTTAACAAATCGCACAATTCCTACGTGAGAGATACCTGGAGTATTAAAAGGTTGACTCAGTTCTTCACAGATCAGTATCTCTACAGCATCACGCCTAAGGCGATAGAGACTTATAAGAATCAGAGACTCGACAAGGTGAAGCCAGCTACTGTCAATCGAGAGCTCGCGTGCCTTCGCCATATGCTCAACAAGGCTACCCAATGGGGATACATCAGAGTTAGTCCAATGAAGGGCGTACAGCTTCTGAAAGAACCAGCAGGTCGCATAAGGTATCTGGAACTGGACGAGATTCGAAAGCTATTGGACAACGCTGCGCCTTATCTCAAGCCGATCATTGTTTGCGCACTAAATACAGGAATGAGAAAATCAGAGATTCTGGGACTCAAGTGGCGAAATGTAAATCTTGGCTCGCGAGTCATATTGGTTAAGCAAACAAAGAACAATGAACCAAGAGCAATACCGATCAACGGTATATTGTACGAGGAATTGAGAAATCTGCCCAGATACGGAGATCATGTTTTCGCAAAGCCTGACGGTCTTCCTTACAGAAAGATAGGAACGGGCTTCAAGGCCGCAGTGAAGAGATCTGGAATAAGAGATTTCAGATTTCATGACCTCAGGCATACCTTCGCGAGCCATCTTGTGATGCGTGGCCAAGGTCTTCAGACAGTCAAAGAACTATTGGGACACAAAGATATCAAGATGACTATGCGGTATTCTCATCTTTCAATGACCTACAAGCAGGAAGCGGTCAATGAGCTCGGGGCAGTAATGAATTTGGGACCGAGGAGAAAAAGCGCCCCATATACGCCCCAAACTGGACACAGTGAAAATGACGATCACGCAAATAGATAGTATTAAAGCCATGCGAGGGTGGCGGAACTGGTAGACGCGCTGGATTTAGGATCCAGTCCCGTACAGGGGTGAGGGTTCGAGTCCCTCCTCTCGCAGAGATGAGGAGTTTCGAAAGATACGAAGAAATGGAATACACAGTTCACGCACCACAGCCCTCGAAAAGGGTAATCGAAGTGACGGTTCCTGCCGCGAAGGTCACACAGCAGATCGATCAGCTATCCGATTACTACGGCAGGAGGGCGAAGCTCGATGGTTTTAGAGCAGGGAGAGTGCCGGCGCAAGTTGTGAAGGCGAGGCACTTCACCAAACTGCGGGAAGAGGCCATGGAGAAGATCGTGGAAGAGGCGTACAAGGAAACCCTTCAGGAAACCAACCTCTCGCCGGTCAGCACCGCAAAGATAAGCAATGTCCATTTCAACCCCAAAGGAAAGCTTTCCTTCAGAGTTTCATTCGACATCATTCCTACTATTGAAATCAAGCAGTACAAGAGCCTTCCTGCCGTCAAGAAAGTGCGTAGAATAGGAGAAGTCGATGTCGACAGAGAACTCGAGAATCTACGTCTATCGGTGCCCGTTCTAAAGCCAGTGGAAAGGAGAATCGCCCAAGATGACGCAGTCGTTGTCGATGTAGAGACTTATGAGGGGCGGAAACTGATGAACAGGAGTGCAGAATCGACCATATTCGTGAAGAATATGTCGGAAGAGGTGCAGAAGAAGATCATTGGAAAAGGCGTCGGTGACACTGTGAGCCTCGAAAACCAGGGAAAACTGACTCACGTATTCATTAAAGACGTAAAGGAACCTGTCTACCCTCAGTTGAGCGACAGTTTTGCAAAAGACCTTGGATATGAGAATCTCAACACACTTCGAGAAAAGCTTAAGAAGGAATTGAAAAAAAGAGAAGAGTTGAGAAGTGAGCGAGAGGTAGAGGACGAGCTGATACGACATCTCATCGACAAGAATCCTTTCGAGCCTCCGTCTTCACTGGTTAGACTGCATCTGGACAGGATGTCAAGCACACCAGAGGAGCGAAGAAAGCATCAGACTACGGCAGTCTATGTGGTGAAGAGACAGATCATTCTCGATAAGATCGCACTACTTGAGAACATCACGGTGGACCAGAATGAGCTCGACACGGAAATCGACAAGGTCGCGAAGAGTAGAGATGTTTCACCCGAACGGCTGAAGAAGCAGCTCCAGAACAGCGGCAGAATAGAGACATTGAAGGAGCAGATCAGGTATGCCAAAGTGTTGAAGTTCTTGGTAAGTCAGGCATCAATAAGAACAGAAAAAGCAAAGGAGTAGATATGGGTCTGGTACCAATAGTTGTTGAGCAGACCGGAAGAGGAGAGAGGGCCTACGACATATACTCCAGATTGCTGAAGGACCGGATTGTCTTCATAGGATCGGCTGTGGATGACAACATCGCAAATCTGATAATTGCTCAACTTCTCTTCCTGGAAGCTGAAGATCCCAAGAAAGACATCCACCTCTACGTAAACTCTCCGGGAGGAATAATCTCATCCGGTCTCGCAATTTATGACACAATGCAGTACATAAAACCAGATGTGACCACCACATGCATGGGAATGGCGGCCTCTCTGGCTGCTGTTCTTCTTTGCGCCGGTGCAAAGGGGAAGCGATTCTGTCTTCCCCATGCGAGAGTCTTGCTCCATCAACCAATGGGTGGAGTATCAGGACAGACAGCGGACATAGAGATTCATGCTAAAGAGATGGTAGCGGTACGAGAAAAGTTGAACAAGATAATCTCCTTTCATACTGGCCAGCCACTCGATAAGATCATGGAAGACACGGACAGAAACTTCTGGATGTCTCCACAGGAAGCGAAAGACTACGGTTTGATTGACGACGTCATTAAAACCAAGAAAGATAAAGGATGAGCACTCATCCCGCTTTCCTCTCCTTTCAAGGAAGTCCGCCCTGTACGAAGGAAAATGAAGAGAGCCCGTCCACTCTACGATTTTAGTGGACGTATTCAGACATGAAAGAGAATAAGATAGGGAAGGTCAGCATCCTGATTGACGGGGAACTCGTCGAAGTAAACGAGACGCTCCCTCTCATCCCACTCAGAGACGTAGTAGTCTTCCCCCGGATGATAATTCCCTTGCTGGTGGGAAGAGCACGAAGTATCAAGGCCTGTGAGGTGGCGAATACCAATGAGAAGCTTCTCCTCCTCGTGGCTCAGAAGTCTCACGAGAATCCTTCTCCGACTCCTGATGAAATCCACAGAATAGGCACGGTGTCAAGGATCACTCACTTCCTCAGGCTCCCAGACGGGACGGTGAGGATACTGATTGAGGGCCTTTTTCGAGCGAGAATAACGGAGTGGTTGGATGGGGAATACTTCCTAGTCAGTTTTGTACCGATTCAGAGGAAACCTTCAAAGGGTGTCGAAACTCAGGTCCTTCTGAGAAGCGTGAAATCCCATTTTGAACAGTATGTGAAACTGAATCGGAAAATACCTGACGAGGTATTGATGTCGGTGATTCACATAGAGGATGCTGAAAGGCTCACTGATACGATTTCCGCTCATATTCAGGAGAAACTCCAGATTAAGCAGCAGATCCTTGAGTCAAAATCCCTTGAAGAGCAACTGAGGCTTCTGCTTACTCTTCTCACCTCCGAGATAGAGATTCTTGAATTGGAACAGAAACTCGAGGAGGATGTGAAATCTGAGGTTCTGAAGAACCAGAGGCAGTTTTATCTTGCAGAACAGCTGAAGATCATCAAGAAAGAATTGGGGCATGCTGAGGGAATCGGTGACGAAGTAGAGGAGTTGGCCAGGTCTATTGAACTCTCCTGTATGCCTCAAGAAGCTGAGACCAAGGCCAAGAGGGAGCTGGAGAGGCTTAGGAAAATGGCGCCGCTTTCACCGGAAGCTACGGTCATACGTAATTACGTAGATTGGCTGGTCTCACTTCCCTGGAAGAAACGGACCAGGGACAATCTCAACATACCGCACGCAAAGAGAATTCTCGATGACGATCATTACGGTCTCAAGAAGCCAAAGGAGAGAATTCTGGAATTTCTTGCCGTCCTCAAACTCGTGAAGCATATGAGGGGACAGATACTCTGTTTTGTAGGTGCTCCCGGTGTGGGGAAGACATCCCTTGCGAAATCCATTGCACGAACACTCGGAAGAAAGTTTGTGCGTATGTCTCTCGGCGGGATAAGAGACGAGGCGGAGATAAGGGGGCACCGAAGAACATATATTGGTGCCTTGCCAGGAAGAATCATACAGAACATGAAGCGGGCAGGGACTAAGAACCCAGTCTTTCTCTTGGACGAGGTCGACAAAATCGGAGTCGATTACAGAGGAGATCCAGCCGCCGCGCTCATGGAGGTTCTGGATCCTGAACTGAACTACTCCTTCAATGACCACTATCTGGAGACCGATTTCGATCTCTCTGAAGTATTCTTCATATGCACTGCGAATGTACTCCACACGATCCCTCCTGCACTCCGGGATAGAATGGAGACAATCCGGCTACCGGGCTACCTTGAACACGAAAGAGTGAAGATCGCAGAAGGATTTCTCATTCCAAAGCAGTTGAGAGCCCATGGTCTGAAATCCGCAAATCTCAGATTCACTCATCGTTCTATTCAAAAGATCATACGGAACTATACGAAGGAGGCAGGAGTCAGAAGCCTCGAACGAGAAATCGGCTCAATAGCGAGAAAGGTTGCCAGAGCAGTAGCCGAAGGGAAGAAGCAAATGGTAACGATAAGGAGTCCCGCGAAATATCTCGGAGCTCCCAAATTCATCGAAAAGGAACTCTCTGGCGTTGATGAAGTGGGTGTGGCCACTGGCTTGACCTGGACCGAAGCAGGTGGAGAGATTATTCACGTGGAGGCAGGTATCATGAAGGGCAAGGGAGAATTGATCCTCACAGGGCAACTTGGAGATGTCATGAAGGAGAGCGCTCAAGCAGCACTTACGTTCACACGAGCCAACACACACAAGCTCAAGGTAGCTGCCGGCTTCTACAAGAGTGTGGATATTCACGTTCACGTACCTGAAGGAGCCATTCCAAAGGACGGCCCTTCGGCAGGAATCACTATAGCAACTGCCTTGGTCTCTGCGATCACAGGGATTCCTGTCAAGAGAGATGTAGCTATGACCGGTGAGGTTACCCTTCGTGGGGAAGTCTTGCCAGTCGGTGGGCTTGCTGAGAAGATGGTTGCTGCGCAGAGAGCCGGAATAGCAACCGTGATAATACCGGAGAAGAACGGAAGGGAGTTGAAAGAATTGCCTGCCTTCACCAAGCGCGGCCTCAATATCAGACTCGTGAAATCGATGCACCAAGTCCTGGAGATCGCCCTTAAATCACCACCCGCCCTCACGAGAGGCGTGGGCAGAGTTCAACACAGGTCGACCGTTACTCACTGACTATGAATCCGGAGAAGATAAAGGATTTCGTTGAAGAAGTAATGATGGTATCTGAGTGGAACGTTGACCAGAATGCTTTCCTCTTCAAAGGACAGCTTTATCGATCACCGGAAGCGACAATGGCAACTCTCAGAGGGAATCTTCGTTCTTTCAACCTCGTGCCCCTCCTGTCAAAGAGAGACAACCAGGTAATCTTAGCGATACGCTTTTTGAGGGAGTCTAAGAAATCGAGAAGGCCTACAATACATGTAGTCCTTTTTGCCTTGACGGTTCTCTCTACGCTATTCGTCGGGGCGCTTCACGCCCAAGGCAACCCATTGGTAAATCCATTCGATCTACTCAAGGGAATCCCATTCTCTTTCTCTATCCTCCTCATACTTGGGAGCCATGAGCTGGGCCACTTTTTCACCTCTCAGCATAACAGGGTTGATGCTTCTCTCCCATACTTCCTCCCTTTTCCACATCTGTTCGGGACCTTTGGTGCATTCATAAGGATGAAGTCGCCCATTCCTGACAAGAAGACTCTCGTGAGAATAGGAGCAGCGGGACCTCTCATTGGACTCGCGTTTGCCATACCGATAGTCGTGATCGGCCTCAAACTCTCTCATACAGTTCCTGTGTCAGAGCTGGAGAGGATGCCCGGTCTTTCTCTTGGAAACTCCATTCTCTTCTCGCTGATCGCGAAATCGTCCGTCACAGTTCCCGAGGGCCATGATCTTCTTCTTCACCCGGTCGCATTCGCAGGGTGGGCCGGGATTTTAGTGACGGGGCTCAATCTTATGCCGGTAGGACAGCTAGATGGTGGACACATAGGCTACGGAATCCTGGGGAAATATCATAAGTGGCTTGCCAGAGGAGTTTTCTTCTCATTGCTTCCGCTTGGCCTCCAATGGCCCGGGTGGTGGGTATGGGCCGCTCTCCTCTTCTTTCTGGGGATTCAACATCCACTGCCCTTGGACGACATCACACCACTTGGCATAGGAGAGAAGATCATCGGATGGCTGAGTCTTGCCCTCTTTCTCTTCACATTCACACCGATTCCGTTGCGTCTGCTTCCTTAATCTTTCTCTGAACGAACTCAAGGATTTCAGCTCTATTTTCGCCAAAGAGAATGTAGACACCTCTGAAGTTCTCAAGTCTCGACGGTTTCCTGAAAGGAGAGAGCAACACACCATTCTTGTCAGGGTAAAAACTCCTGAACTGAGACCACCCTTTTGTGAATCTGCTGTAGGGCTTTCTTACCGCAATTCCTTCTTCATTCATTTCATATTTCGTCTTCAAAAAGAATGGGAGTAGTGAGAGAAGAAGCAGAATGATTGCAAGGCACAGAAAGAAAATACCATAAAAAAGGTGGAGCACGGTCAAAAATCCAGCGAGAAAAATGAGCAGTCCCCAAGTTTTCTTTCGGCTTTTTCTTGCAGGAAGTACGGACCAGCGCAGAACCGCCATTTACTTGATGATTCCTCTTCGGGATGTCTGGATGAACTTCACCAGATGGTCTATTTCCTGGAGAAAAGGAAGTTCATTCTCAATCTTGGCGAGGGCCTGGCCGGTATTCAGATTTGACCTGAAGAGATACCGATACGCCAATTTCAACATACGACGGGTTTCAAGTGTGAAATTGTGCCTACGAAGCCCAACCGTATTTAGCCCCTGTATTCTTATCGGGTAGCCACCCGCCAGAGCATAGGGCACGACATCCTTCGGTACCCTGAACCCCCCACCTATGATGGAATAACAGCCTATTTTGACAAACTGGTGCACAGGTACAAGGCCGCTCACTACGGCTCCATCCTCTACCTGAACGTACCCTGCAAGGTTTGCAGCATTCGCAAGTATCACTCCATCACCTATGAGACAATTGTGGGCGATATGTGAGTACGCCATCAAATAGCTGCTATTCCCTATCTGCGTCTCCCCTTCTGTTCCGCTCGCTCGGTGGACGGTCACATATTCCCGGATTGTATTTCCGTCTCCTATTCTGCACAGACTTTCTCTTCCATCGTATTTTAGGTCCTGAGGAGGGGTTCCGATGACCACTCCCTGATAGATCCGGTTCTCCCGTCCGATGTCCGCCCAGTCTATCCAGCAATGTGGGCCAATACACGTATTCTCTCCGATCTTCACATGACTTTCTATAATCGTGAATGCACCTACAGTGACCCCCTGCCCCAGCTTGGCTTTTGGACTCACTCGTGCCGTGCTGTCAATCATTTCTCGACAACCTTTGCGAGAAGCTTCGCCTGACACACCAGATTATCTCCCACATATGCGCTTCCTTCCATCTTACAGATCATTCCCTTGAATTTGAGCATATTCAGTTCAAAGCGCAACTGATCCCCTGGTCTTACAGGTTTCCGGAATCTCACGTCGTCTATGCCTAAGAAGTAGACGAGTTTGTTGTCGGGCTGATCCACCGAGTGGAGCAGCAGGAAGCCCCCAACCTGAGCCATTGCCTCAACAATCAACACGCCGGGCATTATAGGATGCCCTGGGAAATGACCCTGAAAGAAGGGCTCGTTGATTGTCACGTTCTTTATGCCAACCACCCTGTTTTGCTGAAGTTCCACAATTCTATCTACAAGAAGGAAAGGGTACCTGTGGGGCATTATGTCGAGAATCCGCAGAATATCGAATTGAAAAGCTTCTTTCTTTCTGAGAGCTTTTCTCAGCAGCTGCAAGAACTTGACGTTGGTTCGATGGCCAGATTTTGCCGAGATTATCCTGAGGCGTACGGGAACTCCCAGCAATGCGAAGTCGCCCAAGAAGTCTATGATTTTGTGCCTCACGAATTCATCAGAGAAACGCAGTGGCCCGTCATTCAGGATTCCTTCTTTGGATATGACGATGGCGTTCTCCAGGCTTCCACCCTTTATCAGGCCCTTCCTTTTCAGCTTTTGGACGTCTTCTTCGAAGCAGTACGTCCTCGCGAGGGCGATTTGACTGACGAAAATGTCTGGGCTAATGGGCAAATGGATATACTGACTTCCGACGAAGGAATGTGAATAATGTATTAGGAAAGATACGGTGAATGTGTCACTGGGCGCAGCGACGATTTGTATGTCTCCCTCCGTGAACGAGACCGGGTGTTCAATGAAATGGTAATCCTTTTTCTCCTCTTGCTCAACGATGCCTGCTTCAATCAAGGCCTCTGCAAACGGCAGGGAGCTTCCGTCTGCAACAGGAGGTTCACTCGAAGATACTTCCATAATCAGGTTGTCAATTCCCAGCCCTATGATGGCCGCAAGGACATGCTCCACCGTATGGATTTTGACGCCGTCGGCGGATATTGTGGTACCTCTATCGGTTTCTAGAACCCAATCAATATCGGCCTTGACCTCGGGTCGACCACTCAGGTCGCTTCTGACGAACTTGACCCCGGCATTTTCAGGAGCCGGCTTGAAGGTAAGTGTGGTGGCAACTCCAGTGTGGAGACCTATCCCTGAAATAGAGGTCTCTCTTGCGATCGTCTTCTGAAATTCATCCATTCCTTCTCGTCAGCTTTCTCATCTGCCTTTCCAGCCTGCCAACTCTGTTCAGTAGCTCTGGAAGATTCGACAGCGCCGCATAGGCTCGCTTCGACTGGGAATGGGGTCTTGCCGGGTACCCTGATACCTTCGTATGGGGCGGAAAGGACTTTGTGACTCCTGCTTGAGCTCCGACGACCACTCCGTCGCCCAGTCGGACGTGCTCTACGACTCCTGCCTGACCTGCGAGTATACAGTTCTTACCGATCTCAGTGGAACCCGCAATGCCAACCTGGGCTACCACGAGTGAGTTCTCGCCGATCACCACATTATGTGCAATATGCACGAGATTGTCGATCTTCGTGCCGCGCCCAATCGTCGTTGCACCGATAGTCCCCCTATCAACGGCGGCGTTGGCTCCTATCTCTACATCGTCTTCGATGATGACTCTTCCCACCTGCGGGATTTTCTCGTGGGCTCCGTCTACTACAGTGTATCCGAATCCGTCGCTTCCTATCACGGCACCGGAATGGATCACCACCCTTTCGCCTATCACAGTACCCTCCCTCACTGTCACATTTGGGTAGAGTACAGAGTCTTTCCCCACTCGTGAACCGTCACCGACAAAGGTGAAAGGAAAGAGTATCGCCCCTTCACCAATCTTGCACCCGTCTCCGATGTGCGTTCTCCATCCTATGCGCACCTCCCTCCCCAGTTCCACTTCCTTACCAATATGGACGTCCTTGTCGACTCCAGGGGGTGGCATCTTAGGAGGAACAAAGAGGACGAGGATTTTCCGCATCGCCCTCCACGGATCCTCCGTCTTGATAATAGCACATCTGCTCGTTTCAACCTCCTGGGGAACAATTACACATGATGCTTCCGTCTCTTCAAGGTAGCGCAGGAGTCTCCGATCAGACAACAGTGTGATATCGCCATTCTTGGCATCCTTTATCGGAGCGACTCCGAGTATCATTATGTCCGGATCTCCGTGCAGCTCTCCTTCCACCATTTCGGCTATCTCACTAAGTCTCTTCTTCATTATCCTTAAGCGTAATAGATTAGGAGACCACTGTCAAGCAGAGCGGGAATGGCAAAACTTGAGACTCTGTATGACCTTCACGAATCTCCGTCAGCCTCGGGCCAAGAGGAGAGAAGGAAGACGCCATAGCCCAAGATGTTTTCGATGTTGACAAAGAATTCGTACATCTGGTAATGTTTCTGGATGCTGAGACTTATCAAGGAGACTCACATAGAGTTTATCAAGCATAGGAGGAAGGCATACTTTCTCTCTCTTATTCTCATAGTGGTCGGAATAGCTTCCCTTATCATCAGAGGTGGGCTCAATTATGGCATAGATTTCACTGGAGGATCTCTCGTTCAACTCCATTTTGACAAGCCGATCACCACAGAAGATATAAGAGGTTCACTCGCGAAGGTGGAGTTGGAGAGGGGTGTGATTCAGAGGTTAGAGGGAGGAGATGATTTTCTCATTCAGATCAAGGGTTCCGCCGCGACCCGGGCAGGGAATCTCATAATCTCTGCACTGAGAGAAGACTTTCCCGACAATCTGCCGCGGGTCGACAGAGAAGAAGAGGTGGGGCCTAAAATAGGCGCCGAGCTTCAGCGAAGAGCTCTCTTCGTGATCCTGGCAGGCATGCTGGTAATACTAGGATACATAAGTCTCCGATTCAATTTCAGATTCGCCGTGGGAGCTGTTGTCGCCTTGTTTCATGATGTACTCATCACTATAGGCGTCTTCTCAATTCTCAATAAAGAGATTAGCATACCGATCATAGCTGCAATATTGACTGTCGTCGGATACTCTGTAAACGACTCCATAATAGTCTCAGACAGGATACGAGAGAATCTAAAGAGTATGAGAGGCGAGTTCTTTGAGAAGATAGTCAATACCGGATTGAATCAAGTGTTATCAAGAACCATAATAACATCCCTCACCACTGCTCTCGTTCTTCTCTCCATTCTGATATTTGGAGGGAAGGTCATATTCGATTTTGCACTAGCTCTTCTCATAGGTGTCATCGTTGGCACCTACTCCTCCATATTCATCGTCGCCGCGATGGTTGTGGAATGGGGTAGAAGAAAGAAGTGACCATCCAGGGAATAATCGAAAAGCTCAGCAAATACTGGGAAAAACAGGGTTGCTTGGTTCTGCAGCCCTATAATTCCGAAGTTGGAGCGGGTACCTTCAATCCAGCTACTTTCTTCAGAGTGCTTGGACCGGAGCCATGGAGAGTAGCGTACGTTGAAACCTCAAAGAGACCCAAAGATGGGAGATACGGAGAAAATCCCAATAGGGTTCAGCAATTCTACCAGTATCAGGTCATACTGAAACCAGCGCCCTCAGATGCTCAAGATTTGTTCCTCCGCAGTCTCGAGATTCTCGGAATAGACTCTGGAAAACACGACATCAGATTTGTGGAAGACGATTGGGAATCGCCTACTCTCGGAGCGTGGGGTCTCGGCTGGGAGGTGTGGCTCGATGGACTGGAGATCCTCCAGTTCACCTATTTCCAACAGATAGGTGGCATCGATCTCGAAATAATCCCCGTGGAGTACAGTTATGGGCTTGAGAGAATTGCGGCACACTTGCAGAAGAAAGACAGTTTTGCTGAGATCGAGTGGGGAGAGGGCATTACGTGGGGGGAACTGCATCTTCAGCAAGAAGTGGAGTTCTCGAAATTCAACTACGAAGAGGCCTCCATTGAACTTCATCTTTTGCTCTTCGACAAGTTTGAAGACGAAGCGAAGAGATTGCTCGATGCAGGATATGTCTATCCAGGCTATGACTACGTCATAAAGTGCTCTCACTTCTTCAACCTCCTTGATGCGAGGGGAGCAATATCTGCCGAGGAGAGGAAGAACTACATCGCGAGAGTCCGCAGGCTTGCGAAACGTGCTGCCATGGGGTATCTCAAACAGAGAGAAAAGTCAGATTACCCTCTCCTCAAATAGAAACAAAGCCGCTGCCCAGCAACCGTTCTCATTCACTCTTTCTGAGACAGACGTGCGCCGAGGAGAACCCCGCGTCTTGGACGGCAGTCCCTATACTTGAAATCGAGTCCATTCCACCACTTTGAGGGGATCTTATGCAACTGCGTCCTCGCTTTGCTGATCGCACCTGCGGTCCCGACCACCCTGTCCGATAAGACCATCATACAGCAACTCATCGAGGTCTCTTCCTTGGCTTTTCCATCACCACCTTGCCACAGCTCCTGCACACCCACTTCCGCTTCTTGTGGAAGCTCCTCTTTTCTTCCCTCATAGTCGCCTTACATCTTGGACATATCATGTCACTACCGCAGCACGAACAGAGCAATTGCCCCTACTATCCAGCAGTAGTACGCGAAATCCCGAAATTTCCGCTTTTCCAAGGTTTTCAAAACCAACTTTATCGACAAGAAACCTGCGCCAAACGCACACAGAAACGCAGGAACGTAGAGTAGAAGATCCACTTCGTGAGCTCCAGAGAGGATATTTCTCATCTCCAAGACGGTAGCCCCCAAAATGACTGGTGCTGCGAGAAGAAAACAGAACTCGGCTGATTTCTCTCTGTGAAGACCAAGGAGAAGTGCGGTGGATATGGTGATGCCTGATCTCGAGATCCCTGGAATGAGAGCAGTAGCCTGGGAGATCCCGATGATTAACGCATCGAAGAAACCTACTTCTTTCTTCCTCGTCTGAGCGAATCTTGTTACGAATATGTATGAACCCGTCAGCAGAAGTGCTACTCCCACCACATTCAGATTCGTGAACATCGCCTTCACCTCGGATTGCCAAAGAAACCCGAAAATGGTTGCTGGCACCGCAGCAATGAGCACCAAGGAGGCAAAGCGGAGGTTGTGTGATCGGTCTTCTCTGGCAGGATTGAACAGAGACGACACAATCGAAACTATTCTCTTCCTGAAGACGTACAGAATTGGGAGCAATGTAGCTGCATGCACAAATATCTCCAACGAGACACCTGGGTATTCCATCCGAAGTAATGACCGGGCGATCGCCAAGTGACCAGAACTGGAGATTGGAAGAAATTCAGTTATTCCCTGCAGTATCCCAAGCAACACAGATTTCAGTGCCACCATTTAGGTGCTCATTCCTCCAACAGACCCAGCGCCTGCCCCAACGCAATCACTCTGTACGCAGGATGGTTCAATTTCTCATAACGTTGTGAATGGTGAAGGGCTGGAAGGTTCCTGTTCTGTAGGAGAGATTCGAATCTCTCCATGTCGTTGAGACTGAACGGAAGTGAGCGCACTTCTGTCAGTTTCTTCGCTCTCCTCCACAGACCGAGAAAATCCCTTCTTGTACCGTTGGCTGTATGCTGACTGAGCAGCAGTGCATCGAAGAGTCTCTCGAGGGTACCTCCTGCCGCCTTGTACGGTCGTAGATTGACTCTGCAGAGCATTCCCTTGGGATCGATCGGTTCAAACAGTCTTTCTCGAGGTAGCTGGGGGCCCACGTTGCTGAATTCTTCACTCAACAGTCTGTACGCCTCCTTTTCATCTTCCAGGAGATGGCCCACGCCGAAGACTGCCTGGTGGATGAGTTTGTAGAGATCAACTACTGCATACCCGGGATGCAGGCCGACCTGTTCTACAATTATCGATTCAAGGGTTCTTGCCATCTGGGTTTTCTGCTTCATGGTTCCAACAAGCGTTATCAGACAGATTATGTCGAAATGGAGCAGATGTCAAGCAATGGATTCATCCGTGGAGGAGACTCGCGAATGAACCCTACGCACAGACCTAGGCAACAGAGGGAAACATTTCTCTCTCGCTGAAAAGAGACATTTTCAAATCGCTTTGATTACTTACATCCGTTTTACTTGACAAAGTTTCGGGAATTATTATATTAAAGATGTAGGCTTTGCTCTTTGAAAATATGGCGTGCACCACCCCTTATCACCGCGAATTTACTTTTTACGGAGGGTTTGATCCTGGCTCCGGACTAACGCTGGCGGCGTGTCTTAGACATGCAAGCCGAACGGATCAGTGAGAGTCAAAGTTAGAAGGCTTGCTTTCTGCTTTGTTCTTACTGATTAGTGGCGAAAGGGTGAGTAATACGTGAGTACCTGCCGTTGGGAAGGGGACAACTCCGAGAAATTGGTGCTAATACCCTATGATTTCTCAATGCTTTGCATCGAGATGAAATGTGACCTTCGGGTCACGCCCAATGATGGGCTCGTGTTCTATCAGCTTGTTGGTGAGGTAAGAGCTCACCAAGGCTAAGACGGATAGCCGGCCTGAGAGGGTGAACGGCCACACTGGCACTGAGACACGGGCCAGACTCCTACGGGAGGCAGCAGTCTAGAAATTTGCGCAATGGGTGAAAGCCTGACGCAGCGACGCCGCGTGGGGGATGAAGGCCCTCGGGTTGTAAACCCCTGTCAGGGAGGACGATGTCCTGAGCAATCGGGATGACGGTACTCCCAGAGGAAGCTCCGGCTAACTCCGTGCCAGCAGCCGCGGTAAGACGGAGGGAGCAAGCGTTGTCCAAAATCACTGGGCGTAAAGGGGATGTAGGTGT
>SMTZ1_10005891_pt1 | contig 15283 bp, 15 predicted proteins | sample DeeMarSWOR136_30_FD_25667 | JGI IMG/M metagenome (IMG submission 25667)
CGAGGGCGTCGGCAACTCCTTCAGACCGGAGCATGGGATGCTCACCCGGGGCAGATGCATTCATGATGACCACCAGATCTACGGAGTCCCAGCCGCCCCACTTCTGTCTTATTAACTTAGCCATGGTGTGACCGGCCATGACCGCGACAGTATAGTTGTTTGTGCCCACGAGATGGGCGCCAGGAATGGCGACATCGATTGCCACGACCGGGATCTTCGCTTCACCGAACTTAGCGGCTATGATGTGGTTGGTCTTCACGTCCAACTGGTACTCGATGAAGATGTCCGGCTGCCTGGAGAGCAAGGTGTCGACATTTTGCAGGGCAACCATGGGGTTGAACTGATTGTCCATGCTGATCCAGTCCTGGTTCAGGTTACATCCAGCCAGCGCCAACTGCTTCTTAATGCTGTTTTCAACCAAGGCGCAGAAGGGGAAAGCCCCCAGGGCATTAGCAAAGCCCACGACCTTCCCCTCGAGCGGCGCCCCGTCATAAGCGACGCCTTTCTTGGCCATTGCCAGATAGTCGTTGAAAACCTTATAGGGGTCCTTAGCCTGGGCGTAGAGCAATCCGGATATGACGACGAAAGCGACGGCCAGTAAGAGAACTTTTACACTTTTCATCTGAAATCTCCCTTACTACATCCAATGAATGGAGATTATTTTAGCACTTTGTGATTATTTATCTACATTTTTTTTGTAACGTTATATTTTAAAGGACACATCACAGCTTGCCGAAGTGTTCAGAAGATGAATGATAAAATACCTTGTCGTTAAAGGGTTGTTTGACCGTAATTTTGCCTTGAACCTTCCCTCCTGGAAACACTCAGGGTTTTCGGTTGACAACTCAGTTAAGATACCTGCCACAAGCAAGGCAGCAAGGGTAAATCTCAGCCAATAAGAGGTAAGTACTTTTTGATAAGTTAACTTCTTAAGAAAAAGAAAACTTTACTCAAAATAGCGTAATACATTTTTGGAAGCTGTTAAATACTATTTTAAATGGTAAGAAAAATTAATACTGGAATGTCTGAAAAGAAACCATGCCCCACCCTTTGATAAGGTAATCACAAAAGCCCCCTGATCCTCATGGTAACTTACACATCAATTAGAGAGAACATACCTGGGGGTGATGTACGCCCATCCTTGTTTTCAGCAATACCCTGGAAACTTCACATTTTCTTTATTCTTGATAGAATGCTCTATTACGGTTAGGATATTTACAATAAGGCTGTCGTTTTTCGGTAGGATAAGCATTCGTGAATATTTAATGGGCAAGTCGGGGGCTTTTTAGGATTTTTTCGTATGTAGGCAAATATCGAATTATAATAACTCTTATCAATTCATCTCATACGGAGCCCCTGTGAAGCCGTGGATCACGAGGACGGCGTTCTTGCCCTTCCCAAGAAGAAAGGGTCTGGCGGCCTCGGCGTACTCAGACATCTCGCAGCCGTAACCCCAGTAGGCTAGGGAGACTTAAGCATTCAGCTTCAGGGCGCAGATCAATCGATTGGGTGTCCGGCTATGGAGGGTCGGAAACCCTCAAATGCCTCAGTTTCCGCTCACAGGGCATCGACATGAAGGGGATCCGTGAGAAGATCGAGGAGATGGAGAAAGCTGAGCTCCACCTACATCTCGACGGTTCGTTGAGGCTGGGAACCATGATAGACATCGCCAAGAAACAGGGTGTCCGACTACCTTTCGGCGATGAGGAACAGCTGGGGAGATCTATCAGATTTCGAAGGGGGATGACGCTCAGCGAGTGCATCGATCGATTCAAGGTGACGCTGAGTGTGATGCAGTGGGATTATGCTCTGGAGAGGATTGCACGGGAGCTGTGCGAAGATCTGAGCCGTGAAAACGTCACATATGCGGAGATAAGATACTGCCCAACCCTGCACCTCGACGCCGGGCTCTCGGCTGAAGAAGTTATTGAAGCTGTGGCGAGGGGGCTCGAAGCCGGCAAAGACACCGGGGTTAGGGCATACCAGATCTTCTGTTGTCTCAGTGACCAGGGTCCTGAGAGATCTGTCGAGATGGTGAAGCTGGCTCTGAAGCACAGGCGTCTAGGTGTCGTCGCTGTGGATTTGGCTGGTGACGAACCCAGCCACCCACCGCAGGAGCACAAGCAAGCGTTCGACCTAGCGAGGAGGCACGGCATGAAGAGGACGGTGCACGCGGGAGAGGTCATGGAACGGCCGGAGAACGTGGAGATCGCTTTCCGCGAGCTACACGCGGACAGGCTGGGACACGCGGTGGCTTTGAGAGGTAATCCGGGCCTGATGGCAGAGATAAGAGACGCGGCGGTCACCTTGGAACTCTGCCCCACAAGCAACCTTCACACCGGAGCTGTTGACAGCTATGCGGACCATCCACTCAGGGAGTTCCTGGAATATGGCCTCAGGGTTTCCGTCAGCTCAGACAACAGGATGTTCTCAAACACAACCCTCACGGATGAATTGACGCGGGTTGCGTTAGCCCAAGGCCTGTCTTTGGACGACGTGAATCAGATAGTCGAGAATTCGTTTGAGGGAAGGTTCGGTCGCTCGATCGATGTTGGGGAAGATGACTGAATGCGATAAGGACTATTCAGATTATATTGAGTTCAAGTCGAACATTGTCAGCATTGACCAGCCCCCATCCTTTGTACCACTTCAAGAGTTAGTCTCTGATGCGTAGTTGTGAGGTGGAGTGGAGCCCAACCGAATACCTACGCACTCATCGGAATAATGACCTCCGATGCAGGAGGTCGATACCACAACGAACTATGCTGTCGTATATGATTATATTCTCCTCTCCATCGCTCCCCAAGCACTTTCGCTTCAAGTATCCTGTCGAACACCTCTCGGTTCAACACTTCATCCCTCATCTTCCCATTGAATGATTCAATATATTCATTCTCCCATAGACTCCCAGGCTCAATGTATATCGTTTGTACTCCAAGCTGTTCAAGCCAACTTCAAACCTTGTGTGCCGTAAACTCAGGAAATAGCCTCTTCAGTCTCGTAATTGAACAGCAGCACAGCATCTGGGGGCGCATATCCCTTGAGTTTATCTCCCTTTGATGAGAATAGATTATACATAGTGAGATGTACGACTGATTGCTAAGACGTTCCAACAAAATGGTTGCGAGCTTTTCCTATGCTCGTAAGCTCCAAGGTGTTACTATGCAATATTAGGTCGCTGTCCCAGTTAGTACGAGTGATAGCAATTCTCTCTCCGTAGTATTGTGAGGCATGCGGTCAGCAACGATCGTTCCCCCGCGCATTATCAAGATTCTGTCTGAAGCGAACATTACTTCCCTTAAATCTGAAGAAAGAAGCAACACTCCCAATCCTTTTTCCTTTGCCTGCTCACGAATTACTTCATAAATCTCTTCGCGGGCTCCAACATCAACTCCTCTTGTTGGTTCATCAAGAATCAAAAGCTTTACTTGCGAAGCAAGCCACTTTCCTAAGACCACTTTCTGCTGATTGCCGCCACTTAAGTTTATAACTAATTTTTTTGGATCGGGGGGGCGCAGCTGAACAGCTTTTATAACATCAGTAACTACTTCTTTCATAAACCTTGGAATCAACAATAATCCACGAGTTACTCTGCGAAATGCGGGTAAGATTATATTAAACAACACTGACTGTTCAGGTACTAATCCTTCTTTCATACGATCTTCAGTTACATAGCCTATGCCCATCTTGTTTGCTTCCCCAGGATTCTGTCTTCTTAAGTTAATCTCTATGCCGTTAAATATTACTTGGCCCTCTATATGCGTACTCTTTGGCAGAGCACCGATTATAGCCTTCGATAGCTCTGTTTTTCCTGCACCGATTACACCCACAACACCGACAATCTCACCTCTCCCTACAGTTAAATTAACATCTCGGAATAGATTTTTAGCGGCAAGACCACGGATTTCAAGAACTGTCTCTTTGAACGTGATACCTGTATCCTTGCGCACAATTTCTTCACTAATCTTCTTACCTGTCATCCTCTCTACAACGAGACCGTAATCAAGCTCGTTAATAGCATAAGTGCCGACAATTGAACCATCTCTGATAATAGTAACCCTGTCGGCGAGGTCAAACACCTCTTCTAGTTTGTGAGTGATATAGACAATAGCTACTCCTTGTTCTCTAAGTATATCAATAATGTCGTATGAATGCTGGATTTCTTCACGTGACAAAGCGGCGGAAGGCTCGTCCATAATGAACACCCTGGGATTGAAAGAAAGAGCACGCGCAATTTCTACTTCCTGCTGTTCAGCCACCTTCAAGTCCCCCACGAAGGCATTTGGAGATATGTCGCTTCCAAGTCTTTCGAGAGCCTCTTTTGCTTTACGTTTAGCCTCCCTCCACATTATCAAACCTTTCCTGGTCGGTAGCCTGCCCATTAGTATATTCTCCGCTACAGAGAGATGAGGGACTAACCCAAATTCCTGATATACCATAGATACACCGCTATGCATGGCCTCGGCTGGATTGCGAAACCTTGCCCTCATACCATTAACTATATATTCGCCGCTATCAGGTCGGTGTACTCCCATAAGCGTTTTCATTAATACGCTCTTACCAGCACCGTTCTCTCCGAGAAGAGCATGTACTTCCGCAGCACGAACTTCAAGGGAAACATCCTTCAGTACATTAATATCATAAAAAGACTTATTGATATTTCTCATTTCCAAAGCAACTACGGCCATCTCTGTTTACTCTCCGTGCATTTTATGGATGATTCAAAGAATAAGTAATTCTTTGAGGTCATTTGACTAATTTTTGTTACAAATGGATGATGCTCGCCTCCATCAACTAATGCCTCAGCAACTATTTACACAACACCTTTTAAAAATTTTGCTAAACCATGGAACAACCTAGCGCTTTCTTACAACGTCTATTGTGACGGCAGTCAATATAATCGCCCCCTTTATCAGATCCTGTAGTGCGGGGCCTACAACAAGGATATTCATTCCATTGTTAATCACGCCCAGGATAATGACTCCGATAACTACACCTATAATCGTGCCTCTACCACCATTAAGACTAACTCCTCCGATAACTACCGAAGCTATTGTATCCAATTCTAGCCCGTTTAACGTAACCATTGAAGCGGTTAGTGAGCGTGACAGAGTAATTACAGCGGCGAGTCCTGCAAGAACTCCAGATATACCAAACGCAAAAAGGATTGTTCGTGTGACATTGATTCCAGACAACCAAGCACTAGTTGGATTACCGCCTACAGCATATACCGACCGGCCATAGCCAGTATAGTTGAGAACAAGATAGGCGAGACCTGCCACTCCAATGAAGATTAAAACTGATATGGGTACACCACCCAAATAACCTTGCCCTATGATAGATATGCTGCGAGGCAAATCCATGATCGTCTGTGCGTGTGCAATCAGAAACGCAGTTCCAGTTGCCATTCGCCAAACAGCCAGTGTAGTTATTAATGCCGGAACGCCAAGATAAGAGACAAAAAAACCATTAAATAGTCCTATAGCCAAACCGAAAACCATCATAAGTATAATGCCGACAACAATTGGAACTTCATATCCTATTATATTCAGGTGCATAGCCTGCGTCATTAAAGCACCACCCAGTGTGGCTAGTAGCAGACCCACACCTCCGACAGAGACATCAATCCCAGCTGTCAAAATAACAAATGCTTGTCCAATAGAAGCAACTCCCCGGCTAGAACTCTGAAACATAATATTGACAAGATTATCTTTGCTAATAGTTAAGCCTCCTGTGATTACTGCAAGTACTCCAATAAGAACAATAAGGATCAGTGCTAGGGCAGTGTTCTCATGCCTTAGAATAGCCTTGAATATTTCTTTTCCCTTGGATTGTCCTATTTTCATAGTGTCTCCCATTAAAGTTCTACAAGTGTTTGAATGGTTACATGGGATAATTACCTACGGGCACCAATTCCTCTAGGTGAGATGTAGTATTGTATTATTCGCCTCTTCCCCAAGAAATAACATTTCACTTGTTATATATCTATCTATGGTTTGATCAAAGAATACAAGCGCTTCTGAAGTTAGCGTTTTACTTACCTGTTTTGTCAACCGTGCCGCGATTGTAGATGCGCTATCTTTTTACCAAAAACAACTTCTAAATGAGCCAGGAATCGCCTTAATTGCCTTTATTTCGATTTCTGGTCGTCATCACATCGATATTCGCCCCCCCGCATCCTCTCTTGGTAACAGGTTCTCGTTCAATGCAAAATCGGTTTGGGAACTGATAGGATTATTTATAATAGCCCCTCTATCAAGCAAGATTTCCATCACCCATTTGGCTGCTGTTCCGACAAAATGAGAGCATTTGTCGAGGTCAGTACCACTTCCTGCCTTTTCGAACTTGTCTAAGTCTGTTCCTTCGGCGTGAGAATAAATATCACCAGGCTCAGAGGTGTCCCAAAAATAGTAATGACGCCCCATTTGCTTCGTCTATAAACACGGGCAGAGTATATTACCCCATTCTTCGATAAACCTGCGATTGATTAGTTTGCATATCGCAGAAGAATCAACCACTGCATCCGCAGATTCCTGGCTCGCCGTCTTGTAAGACATCTGCTGGTCAGGACGACCAAAGAAGTAATCAAGAGAATTCGCTGCTCCTACTACTGCGCCACAAGTGCCAAGCACATCTCGCGCTTGACCCCCACTGGACGAACGAGCAACTCTGACCATACATCGTCCATCTCGACTAGTTCATGAATGGCAGCGACTGTGGATTGGGAACAGCTCGTCGATTTTTCTTCATAGTTGAAGCCCAATTCGTAAGCCTTATTCAACAGTCCCCCGTTAGACAGACCCTTGTATTTGTTTCGCAACTTTGATTTTACCATTTGTTCGTCCTCACACTCTATTTAAGAGCTGCAGGGGAACTAAGGATCCCCTGCAGCGATTGACGACTATTTTGCCTTCGGAGTTTCAATGTATGGACAATCAAGTATTGGCCATTTGTTGAAATTTGGTTCCTGTCTGAGCATATCTCCCCATATAGCAGGAGCTCCCCAACGCGACTGGTCCATATTCTCTACGGTAACCATATACGTATCCATTATGATTTCCTTTGGCACATCTAAGCCCAAGCATACTTTCATAAGTGCTACCTTGGCCACGGCGTCCCCTTCTTCCCATGGACTATGAGCTGACGTGCCATCAACGAAGCCTTCCCTCATATGATCTAGCACCGATGGCACTTCATCCATTGTAATAATCGGAATATGTCTTGGATCACCGATGGGGTAGAGCTTCCCAAGAGTCCGGAGAGACTCAGTTATTCCTATCGTCATGTTATAATGGGCGACAATCGCATTTAATTCTGGGTGAGTTGAAAAAGCATCAAGAACTGCATCCTGTGCTATTTCGCTGCGCGATTTAGTATCTGGTGATTCTAAGATAGTGATATTTGGTTTTCCGTCAAGTATGTTACGTATTCCCCTGTGCCTTTTCTGAACTCCTTCTTGACTATACATAGCCCAAACCTCGTAGATATGAAGCTCTTTTCCGGTTTTTTTCTGGTAGTCCAAAAACCATTGCCCCGCAACTTCCCCCATTCTCACTTGATCATGGGTTACGCTACTAGTAACCTTTTCATGGAATGTACAATGATCATATTCAAAGATAGGTATGCCTGTTCTAGCAGCTTTCTCCATATAAATTGCAAATGACGGTGCGTCAATTACGGAAATGAATATTCCATCTGGTTTTGATACCAGTGCGTCTTCCAAGGCAGCTTGTTGGTTCTCGAGATTAGCTGCGGCATCTATCGTACTATATTTTGCTCCAGCTCGCTCGCAGATAGTCCTCATTGCTCCGTCGACTGTCACCATAAACTCGTGCCCCATAAAAGGAGCAACATGCAGGAATTTGTAGGGAGTACCATCGGGTTTGATTCCGATTCCCCAAAGTGTGTTGGGCTGCAAAAACTTATCTGCAGGCTCCACTGCTTCTTTCTGTCCACCTGCAAAGGATAACGATATGGAAAGCAGGCAGAGAACAACCGATACAAAGATAATCTTCTTCATTTTCTTAACCCTCCTTAAAAGTTATTTTCAACAGTATAAAATTTCAGCAACCGCTAACGGTCGCAAAATGAACCTTTGGTTATTGCATCACCTCCTTTCCAATTCGCTGGCCAGCTTTTTATATCTATTTAACATATTAGGTATTATCTGTATCATCCCTCTTGGATCTTCAGTATTAAAGTGATTATCTATTCAAATGTAACTTGGATTTTTAACTCCTTACCTTCTTAATTTTCAACATTTTCTTTTCTCCTTGCTTGCTTCGTATTATTCAATAATTCAATTGAGGCTGTCCACTAACCCGTTTAGAAATTAGTCGTTTCACAGTAAAACGAAAAAACAACCTGCTTTCTATAATATCAAATATTATATCATCCTCAGCAGCATTAAATATTCTATTCTATTAATCAAAATATCCAAAACAGGTCCTCACATCCTGTCCCCTCGTAAATACTTGCTGTATGCCCATCTTCATAACTGGTCACTGTTTTCAATTTCATAGCTTGCCCTTCAGGACAAATTATTACCCCATCTTCACCTGCCTCAAAATGGCTGATGTCATACTTCCCCTTTGTCCCATTGTACTTTTCTGCTGTCTCAAATCTCTTGTCAGGTAAAAGAAAGTTCTCTTCCCCCCCTTCTTCTCCTACGTGAAATCTTCATTCAACTCCCGCTCAAGCAGCTTCTCTATCCCTTCCCTCACCCTCTCGTATGATTGCTCAAGCCTCTTCTTGTTCTTGCTCCCGTGGTAACTCGCACTCGCATGTACCTTCTCCCCATCTATCGCTAAATGCTCGAACTCACCCATCTGTAACTTCACACATAAATGCACTATCTGTGTAAATATATCAGGCAGCACTTCCATATGCCTCGTCCGAAAATTGTTTATCGTCCGTAAGTTCGGTACCTGATCCCCTGATAGAAATATATAATCAGCCCTGTCATTCAAACCCTTCCACATCTTCCGACTGTTCATTATCCCTGTGTAATAACTGTAAAATAATACCTTTAGAATCTCTTTGGATGATACGGTGGATTGCCTTCTTCCTTATACTCATCATAGATAACCTCTAAATCAAGCAGTTCTACTACTCTATCTATAACCCGCACCGGATGTTCCTGTTCCAACAAGTCATTTGGAACTATTGGTCTGAAAACCCCTTGTGCCTGGTTGTTTTCTCTGAAATTATTCATCTTGCATTCCCTCTCAGGAAATAAAAAAACATATTCAGATATTTATGTAAATTTTAAATTTTACTTTTTTGTATTTTCTTGTTATAATTGTATAATTATTGGACAGCCTCAATTATATAATCATATTATCATATAATCTTGTTATTACAACTTATTATGTAAAAACATTGAATATTGTCAAGAAAAAAATGCTTTTTTTTCACCGTCTATTACTGCATTTATCAAAGGTCTTTCAAGAGCGTTGCGGTCAGCTTTCTGCCTGTTTCGGTTCTAAAATTTTCTTCAATGGCTTTCTGATATGAACTTTTTTCGAGAGTTATATTCTTCTCCTCAATATTAACCAGAAAATCAGCCTCCCAGATAATCTGAAAATCAACCCCGTCGACTTTTTCAATAGTATGATGCTTGCCGACTATGTAGCATACCCTTTCCAGAATATCCGGTCTGACATCTATACCGGCCATTAACTTGCGCGCAATTGGAGGTCCTTCTTTCTCCTGGTGCCCGGCAGCCGGCGAAGAGTATTTTCTTTCAGATCCAGGAATACCGATATCATGAAAAATGGTACTCAAGGTAAGCACGTTATTTATAAAAGAATCGTTTATGCCTTCAGTCTAATAAATCGTCTCAGCATGGGTCAGCACTTTTAAAGTATGATTAATGTACCTGTCATTGCCCGCAAAATATTTTTTAATGCTTTCTACAGCCTTTTCTTTAAATATTCTTTATCCCATAGTTATCAATTGAGGCTGTCCAATAACCCGTTTAGAATTTAGTCGTTTCATAGTAAAACGAAAAAACAGGGGTTGGCCAAAACAATAAATCCTATTGACATGACCGTAGTATAAAATAAGAGGACCTCATCGGATTTTAAATATAGCATTAAATTTACCCGACTCATTACCCATGTTCGTAACCTCAGTAACTGTGACGATATCGTAGACTGGTTTTTCAAAAATATGGAACCCCTTATGGAAAAGGTGCTTGTCTACCTCCTGCAGCTTCCACCGTTATTTACTCCCACCCCGGACCGATTGAGAAATTTCATACTTCGCCTTCCGCGGAAAAACCGGTATGTTTTTGAATTCAGAAATGAATCCGCATTTACCGGTCCTCTCCCGAATATACTGTCTGAACATGATATCGGTTTCTGTATCCACGACTTTTCAACGCAAGGCTTCCATCGGCCTCTCCATTTAGGGTGATGAGCTCATTGCCGTTTTGCGGAATCAAGATGAACTCATCCTGAATGCTGCGAGCGTAACTGCTGATTACCTGAACAAAATCACGCATATCCTGACGATAATCTTGTGATGATGTACCACTGCATGAGCAGTATAGTGGAAGCAAACAAATTGCGAGGGTCGCAACAGCCACCTTTATGTTTGGATTTCTTGCGATATTCATATTTGTATTATAGGTTTTGCCACTATGTTTTCACGTCAACTATCATTGCGAGCGAGCACCCTGTTTCATTCAATCCTGAATGTACCATCCGATTTCCAATCTTTTGGAAACTTTTGCTGCAGATAAGACATGATATCCGCAATGTCATCATGATTGTATCCCACCTCTATCCTGAGTTCCGCAATAAGTCTCGCAACTTCATTTTCCAGATGCTTCACTCTCTCTTCAAGATCTTCCATGATAACCTCATTTTCAAAGATAAGCTTTACAACTGACCTGCTCTCCGAAAACTTGTTCAACTGTTATGTTGGGTACAATGAAAAAATAATGCACCTCCCGTATACTGACTAGAAGCAAATCTACAGGAGGTGCACCACAAACTATTTAGGCTTAGACTATCACAAGAAATACAGTTTTACAACGATTATCATCGAGGCCGGTGAGATCAAGAAGAAGGAGAGACTCCTGAACAGAAAAAAATCGTTTACAAAGTATCTTCATGAGTACGAGCAAGTGGTTGCATTTGTTGAGGCATGCTGGAACGGGCCTGTAGCCGTTGAGTTGCTGAAGGGGTTGGTGGATGAGGTGAAATTAGCGCATCCATTGAAGGTGAAGGCGATAGCTGAGGCACTGATCAAGACTGACTCGATCGATTCTGAAACGTTGGCCTATTTATTACGAGCTGATTTGATACCAGAAGCATATCTGCGGTTACCCCTATTTGAAATGAAATTTGTGTGAGCTTTTTCTTGAGGCATACGACCTGACGTCCCTGTCAGGTCTGCTTGTTACTAACCGCATGTTTTTTGGACATTTTTCCACCGAATATAGATCAAATCCCGTAAGTCATTGGTTTATATAAGGTAAAAGGCTTTTGGAGGACCGTTTGCCTGGTTATAAACCAAGGGAAAAGAATGTCATTCAGGAGATCCTTCATGACCATTTCAAATCCTTTGAAAAAAACTATGACACACAATACTCAAAAAAGTACGGCAAATACAGGATCATCCACATCAAGGAGACAGTCGAACGTTTCATTGAATGTGGAGACTACTCTAAAGGCATCGCACGGATTAAATGCAAAAATGCAAACTGCTTCGATCCTATTTCAAATATGACAAAAAACCTCGGTTGTCTGCGCAGCAGACAACTTGAAGATGTTTCAAGGATCATATCTTCTATCATAACTGATTACTACATCGAAGTAGTAAAAACGACAGTAACAACAGGAGTTGTCGTTTCCTATCAGTCGTTTGGCGACCTGATAAGATGGAATCCGTGCAGTTCCTGCACAGCAGGAATTGCCAGGGAGTTTGCCTTCGACAAACTCCACACTACCACTGCCTCGTTTTGGAAAGAGGAATCGATGAGGTGGGCTCTTTCCATCACATCCCTATTAAAGACACCTCATTGCTCACCGAGGTATTCAGGAGAGAGGTGCTAAAGCTGTTTATTGACTGGGGCCTGCTCGACCCTCACTTTGCACGGAAAATACTTGCCTGAAAGCACTCCGGGTTTTCGGTGGACAACTCCGTCCCAATTCCTGCCTCAAGCCTGAAAGCATGGGTGAATCTGAGCCAGTATATCGCAAGGCATCTTGTTTCCTTGAAGAAAATATTTCATGTTAAAGAGAATGGCACTGTCATTTACAGAACAAAGTATAATGAGTATTGGGGTGAGAATATAAAAGTTTTCAAGGCAGTCGATTTTATCGCCTGATACGCTACTACGGTCTGTATTCCAGCAGGACAAAGGGAAAAGCCGTTAAAGATGGTAGCCTTGCCAAATATGGATACACATCCACACCCCAAGAGACACCTGGCCAAGACTCCAATATTGAAATGGAGAATGTATCAAACAAAGCCTTAAGGCGGAGATGGTCAAGGCTTATTCAGAAGGTGTATGATGTGGACCGGATAGTTTTGGCAAATGCCAAAACTACACCTGGTGTGTCCAAAATGTAAGGGCAAAATGAAAATCATTGCAGTATTAACAGATCCAGGCGAGTAGGTCCACCCGCTTGAGGTGAACAAAATACATGAATGCCTCAAAAGAAACAATGCACCACCCTTCGATAAGGTTGAAATAAAGGGCTCCTGATCCTTATTTTTTCACACATCAATGAAAGAAGAAATATCTAAGGGTGAGGTAAGCCTATCCTTATTTTCAGAAATACTCTGGAAACTTCACAATTTCTTTGGTACCTGTCATGGACATAGTTTCCACTTAACTTCACAATTTCTTTATTCTTGACAGGATGTACTATTACGGGTAGTATCTTTACGAGAAGGCTGTCATTTCTTATGAGGAAAAGTATTCACGAATATTTCATAAGCAAATCGGAGGTTTTTCACATTTTATTTTCACATATTTACGAATCTCGAATTATAAAAATTTCTATCAATGGTTGCTTGTACTAAAGTATCCCTCTATTATGGGACTGCAGTTGCTTTGTTAGTTGCTATTTCTGTTGCTCTATTAATTGGTTTCTTAAACGGTTTTTTATTACTCGGGGAAGAAATCTTTCGATAATGGTAACTTTGAGCGTAAAATTTATTCTATTTAATGGAACATTGGTAATTACTAGAGCAGTGCCAATAACCGGTCTCCCTAAACGCTTGGTTTTTCTAGGATATGAAAGTATTGGTCCAGTTCCCATGCTAGCTGTTGTATTAGTTTTCATGGCTGTTGTTTTTTGGATATTCCGCTCCTATACTGCTCCCAGAAGAATAATAAATGCAGTATGAGTAAATGTTACAACTGCAAGCTAATTTGGCATTTCGGTTAAAAGAGTTCAGATAAGTACTTTCTTGATCTCTGCAGTTTGTGCTGCGCGTGCTGGAATAGTAATACGTTGTAGAGTTACTTCTGGTCAACCAAGGTCAGGACATGGTATGGAGCTGGATACAGTTGGTGCGGTACTTATTGGATGTACAAGTCTAAAGGGTGGAGTTGGAACCATTCAGGGGCTAGGTTTGGTTTTCTTATTTTGGGATTTATAAATAATGGCTTGAACTTATTCGGGGTTGATCCATTATGGAGAGATGCGGATAAGGAGGCTGTTACATTGTTTACAATTCTTATGGATCAATGGGAAAGAAAAGTATGATCCAATAAATATGAAGAATGGAGGCTATTTAAATTGGATAAAATAGTTTTGGAAGTAAAAAAATTATCTAAATACTTTGGGGGCTTGAAAGCAGTCGATGGTGTTGATTTAAAATTATATGAGAAAGAAATTATTGCTATTGTAGGGGATAATGGAGCCGGTAAATCAACATTGATAAAAACAATTTCCGGTGTTTATAAAAAAACTGATGGTCAGATTTACATAAATGGTAAAGAGGTTGATATTACTTCTACTATTGATGCAAGGAGAAATGGCATAGAAACAGTTTATCAATCAGATGGTGCATTGAATAGTTTTGATGCTCCGTCAAACTTATTTTTAGGAAGGGAAAAGTTACTGGATAATTTTCTTGGCAGGATTTTTAAAATTATGAACACAAAATATATGAAAAAAGAAACAGTAGGGTTGTTGAAAAAAGTCGGTATTGAGGTTAAGAATATCTCTGCTGATGTGAGCGAATTATCCGGCGGCCAAAGACAGTCAATAGTCGTAGGGAGAGCTGTTTACTGGGGAGGAAATATTCTCATTTTTGATGAACCTACTAACAACCTCGGTGCCACTCAAGAGAGAAATGTCATAAGTCTAATTAAGAGGATACGGAATGAATATGGCGTGTCTGTGATTGTGATTAGCCACAATATTGCTCATGTATTTGAACTTGTTGATAGGATCGTTGTGCTACGAAATGGTAAAAAGGTAGGAGAAAGGTTGAAAAAAGATACGAATCCTACTGAAATAGTATCTATGATAACCGGTGTTCATGAACAAGTGGGGAATTTGACTTCGTAGAAGTTCCGATAAACAAGGCATATACATCTATTGTGAAAGGGGAATATTATTGATGTGGATTTTGAGCAAATTATACCCTGGTATGGGGGTAGTGGTGAAGTATCAAGTCATCACTTTTGGAACTCATTGTCATTTAATGAATAATGAATTTTGTGAAAGGTACATTATATTAACAGAAGGAGGTGAATTATATAAAAAATTAAAAGAAAGGAGGTGATGTTTAGAGAAAAAAGAAGAGAGTTTTATAAAAAAAATTTAAAAAGAATCAAAAAGGAGATCAAAATGAAAAGGAAACAAATATTGATATTAGTAGTCATTGCAGTTTTTTCACTCATAGCGGCTTTCGGTATTTTCAGTAGCAAGACGGCAGTGGCAGAAAAGAAACCGGCTGAAAAGCCGCTTGTAGGATTTGGGATGTACTTTTATCAAGACCAGTGGTGGAAAGATATGAAAACTGCTGCATTAGAAACAGCAGACAAAGTAGGTGTGAGGCTCAATGTTGCAGATGCTGACGGTAATGCACCTAAACAGGTTGGACAATTGGAAAACTTTATCGGTATGGGTGTAGCTGGTATTATTTATGCGCCTGTAGAGCCGACAGCTTCTGCAAGTGTTGTAGCTGAAGCGAAAAAAAAGGGTATTCCAGTAATCAATATTGAGTCTGCTTTAGATGATAGGACCAATATAGACTGCTGGGTGCAGTTAGATCAGTATAGTTTCGGAACGCTACTTGCTGGAGAAGC
>SMTZ1_10031577_pt1 | contig 15283 bp, 15 predicted proteins | sample DeeMarSWOR136_30_FD_25667 | JGI IMG/M metagenome (IMG submission 25667)
ATGACCCCAGAGGGACTTTGCTCCGTAGTTACGAATATTACCGGCCTGTTTGCAGCTATGCTGTTGAGAACCACCTGATGGCAGAAGGCAGATTTCCCCGCTCCTGGAGGTCCAATCACCAGGGTCAAGCTCTCCGTTGGTATCTCCTGTATTTCGGCTAATGACAATCCCCTTTTCTCCATGCCATCCTCCTCCTATTGTGACTAGCTAAATAATCTCCCACTCACAGTAGGGGTCTCCAGCAGCAATGCACCTTGTTTCCCTGACATGCTGGTTCTTGACTGCTGAGAAGAGGCCATTGAGGAAGCCGGTGGTAAAGAAGCAGCAAGGCTCCTCAATTTCTAATCCGAAGGCCTCACAGTTATCCTTCATCTTAATCGTCTCACCTACGGTAACCTTTCCCACCTTGCAGTATTCCATGAAATCAATCACACGCTTAACTACTTCATCCTCTCCTATTCCGGCATTCATCAGGTGTTCGCCAAGCCTTTTCCCAGTCATAGCACCACCCATCCTGATCGCCATTCGGTATCTTTCGCTGGCTAATGCCGGAAGTGCCAAGCCAGCTACGAATCCATGTGTATAAACCCCGCTTCCCAGTGTTGGCCTCTCACCCAGGGGCTTCCCCTGAAGTATGAATGCGGCGACATGTTCTATCAGCCGCTCCTCTATCCTTTGTACTATTGAGCTGTCTAATGCTGTGAGGCGGGCTTCGAGTTCATCCAATTCACCGCGGACTGCCTTAAACTCGCAGTAGGGGGACCCTTCCCCGACACATGCCGTTTCAACCACATTCCAGTCTCGCTCTTGTTTTTCCATGCTTTTCAACGTACCGGCCAGGTCGGCGGCGTCACTGAAGCATAATAGTGCCCCGATGTTTTCGAGACCCCAGCATGAGGCACCTTCGTAGGCTCTAAAATAGTGCTCATCTGTTTTCGAGATTTCACTAACATATTCCAACATTCGGTCTCTATCATGTTCACGTCGTCCTTTTTCGAAACGCGGGAAGACTCTTTTTACCGCCCTGACACTGCTGCAGCTTTTCGGGCGGAGGGCCTTGAACCCTAGCCTTAAATACCATGGTGCCTTACCCATAACCAATTTTATCGCCTGGCTAACCGTATCCTTTGTCAAGTCGTAAAGCATGGAGGGGAATCTCTTGGGGTCCCAAAGCATCCCACCCCAGGTGACGAAACTTAGCCAGAAGACGTTCACAAAATCCCCCATCTCGGTGCGAATTGGTGGTTTACCCCCTGTGCCAAAACCAGATTTAGCGTGCGACTCCCAAAAAGTATCCAGAACACGAAATGGGACAGCGGTGCTTCCTGTCACTGGCAGCTTGATTTCTGTTGGTGCTACTTTGGGGTGTTTGACCACATTTATGATTCTTGAGTCCTCTTTCGTCTCCATCCTGAGGATGCCATCGGCAACGCTCAACATGGCTCCCATGTCCATTAGGGCCAATACCGAGTTCCCTTCAGAGGCAAACTTGGATAAAAACAGCCTCATGAACTTGACTACCTCCATACCATTAAAGAGGTAGGGAGAGGTGAGGGAATCAAAGACAAGAAGGACATCCCTCGGCCCTGTCCTCTCCTGTAATCTGGTAATGGCGATGCTCAGGCTGTTCAAGTCGGCACAGTTAGCATGTACCGTGTCTGAGCGCTGGATGCACGTCAGCCCCACTGTCTCGGTGAAGGCATCAACAAAGTTCAACCTGACCATCTCGCCTACGCCCCTTTCACGCAATAGCTCTATAACCTCATCGGGGCGTCGTTCGCTAGTGACGAAGATGACTGGCTTGTCTAAAGCTATGCTTTTCAGGACTACCTGGTGGCAAAAGGTCGATTTCCCGGATCCAGGAGCACCAGCTAGCAGGATTAGACCTCTGTCTGGCGGCTCTTGTAGCTTAGCTAATGACATCCCTCTCCTCCCTACTTGAAGACAGTCAGGGTAGGATAGACCTCTATGCCACTACTGGTAATATTATACGGGCGCGGCTGGTTGTCAACCTCCAACCCGCGCATTTTCTCCACCTGGAACATTCGACTCAATTTGTCGTCCTTCATAACTGTCCGTAGTAGGATAACTCCTTGGGCTAGATACTCTTCGAATTGATGCTCCCTTTCCAGTCCAGTCCCCCTTAGTTCGGAAATAAGTATGTTGGTGCAGCCAGTTTTTCTGAAGTCAGCTATCAGGTCTCTCATAGCGTATATACGCTCAACTTCGTCGGGGTATTGGAGGGTGAAGATAGTAATGGGGTCAATGACCACCCTCTTGGCTTGAACCTCATCTATTCCTTCCCGGATTGCCTCTAACAGCTTAATTAGCTTGAACTCCTTCATGCCTAGCTGAATGAGGCCAGCTTTTTCCGATGATGCCACTCGAACCGGAGAAACATTGATGAAGGCAAGCTTTTTCTCCTGCTCGAGCTTGCCCAGGTCCCACCCGAATTTCGACATATTCCTTTTCACATCCTCGGGGTCTTCGTCTAGTGATATGTAAATACCTGGCTCGTTGTGCTCCGTAGCTCCTTTATACAGGAACTGGATTGCGAAGGTAGTCTTCCCGCTACCAGGTCCCCCGGCTACCAAGATGCTATGCCCTCTCGGTATTCCTTTCTCTCCGAGAATCTTATCGGCGCCAGCGATGCCTGTTGAGATATAATCATTACTCATATCCACCTCCAAAACCGTCAAGGCAATTTTAAGGCTCGATTCAATTATAAATCCAATGCGAAAAGATAACAATAATGAGGGGGTCTCCTCAAGAACTAAGGAGGTTATTATACGATAGTCAGCCGGGCGTTACATTTTGAGTGTTTGTTTGCTGTCTTTCCCGGCTTTGGAAAACTAACCTGCTTAGTACAGTGGTTTGATGTGGTCTTTATGAAGCCGGATGGTTCTAGTATCGCCCCTCTCGTGGAGTCTACACTTTATGTTGACGAAAGATTGACTTTTGTTGTCCAAAAAGTTCACAAGGTGTAGACTGGGCGGCCGAGGATTCGAACCATTGCCACCCTGCGTGTAAACCATATTGGTCTAAGCGGTATAGCACAGACAGGAGGGTAGTGAGCGAAAGGTGTCCAGTTATCAGCTCTTCAAGTGTCCATTGTTGCCGTGGTAATCTTTCACTGAAGCAGGCTTGCAGCGTTGTTGGGTGCCAAGAAGGAAAAGGCGGACATGATTGGTATTGATCTCTGACGGCACCGTAATCCGCTGGGCCCGGCAGAAGGTTACAAATGCGCCTATCTTTTGGGCGTAGTCTGTGATGCTCCGCGATGATAAGTTATTTACCTGGCAGGAAATTAGGAAGATTTTGAGACTATTATCGAGTTTTTCTCTATCATTCAGATGTGCTAGATTAGCTATGTCTCCTATTTGGGATTTTCTGCTATTCAGATGTGCTAGAACCATTCATTTTCGGGTCCCCCGGGTGATTTTAGCTTTAAAATCGGGGTGAGAGGATTTGAACCTCCGACCACCTGAACCCCATTCAGGTGCGCTACCAGGCTGCGCTACACCCCGTCGCCCTGACTTCCACTAATATGTTATCATAGTTAACTCAGCAAAGAAAATATCGGATTGGCAGGTTGTGATTCTTGGCTAAGAAACAGAAGAAGGCTATACCTAAGCGAGCCCCTACTAAGCACCAACTTTCCAAATGGCAGCGCCAGACGAAAATACGCCGAATTGTGATAATCGCTGCCGTTGTTTTCCTGGCTGGCATTTTGAGCTGGGTGGGCTATGTGAGGTTGTGATTGAGGTAAACGATGTCCCCTTTACTATGGAATACTACGTAAAGATGATCGATGCTTACACTAAAAACATGGAAACCGAGGACATCTTTTATATGGCCGATTATATTGGTGGTATGATTGGCGATGAGATTATCAAGGCTGAATTGTTAAGACAAGGAGCTAAAAAGCTGGGCATTGAAGTTACTACCGAAGAGATAGACACGAGACTCGAAGAAGCTGAGTTGCCCAATAATGAGACATATCGAGATATAGTTCACGCTGCTTTATTACAGGAAAAGCTAGAAGAATACTTTGATTCCCAGCTACCAGATACAATGGAGCAAGCCCATGTGCAAGTAATGCTTGCGGAGAGTGAAGAGGTAGCCGAAGAAGTGATAACCAAAATTGAAGCCGGCGGTAACTTCACTGCTTTAGCTGAGGATTTTTCCTGCAACTCCTTAATTGAAGGCGATTTGGGTTGGCTGCCCGAGGAGCTAATGCCCAATACCTTGATTGCCGATGCCGCTTTTAACCTTACCCCCGGCGAGATAAGTCCGCCTATTTATGATGAAACAACGACCAAAGACGTCGGCTATTGGCTTATAGAGGTTACCGATAAAGAAGATGATAAGATAAAAGCCAGCGTCATGTTGCTGGGCAGCGAGGTGGAAGCAAAGCATGTTAAGGCCGAATTGGTTAGCGGAAACTTCAGCTCTCTAGCCATGGAATATTCCCAGCATGAAAGTAAAGATGAAGGTGGTGAGCTTGGTTGGCTGGAAGAAGGGGATATGGGCAGCGAAGCTTTCGACCAAGTTGCCTTCAACATTACTGCCAACGAGGTAAGCGAGCCAGTTAAAGATGAGGTGATCCAAACCACCGGTGGCTACTGGTTAGTTGATGTTGTAGATAGGGGCGAGCATCAGCTTGAAGAGGATGTGAAGGAAGGGCTGAGAGATAAGCACTTGAACGACTGGTTTGAGGAATGGCAAGAGGACAGCACAATTAAAGATCTGCTAGATGAAGAAAAGAAATCCTGGGCTGTAGACAGGGTTTTACAAGGAAGGTAGCACCACAATGAAAAAGGATATTGGCATCGGCTTACTGGGTCTGGGAACTGTTGGCAGCGGTGTTGCTGAAGTTCTAGTCACCAAGGCAGACAGCCTGGCTGAGCAAGCAGGACTTCCCTTGGTTTTAAGAAAGGTGGCAGAGCGCGATGTGAATAAACGACGCTCGGCAAGACTTAGTCCCAACGTGTTGACCAGCAAACCTGAAGAAGTCCTCTCTCACCCTGAGGTAGATATAGTAATCGAACTCATTGGGGGCGAACATCCTGCCAAAGAGTTCATAGAACGGGCTATCACTAATGGTAAGCACGCAGTTACGGCCAACAAGGAGGTAATAGCTAAATATGGATACGAGCTATTTTCTCTGGCCAGGAAACACAATACTGACCTCCGCTATGAGGCAAGCGTAGGTAGCGGCATACCACTCATCTCTCCTTTCCAACAAGAGTTAGCAGCCAATAAAATCCTTAACGGCACTACGAATTATATTCTGACCCGAATGGCACAAGAAGGGCTGGATTTTGCTTCGACCTTAAAACAAGCCCAGGAATTAGGTTATGCCGAAGCCGATCCATCTAATGACATAGAGGGGAGAGATACTGCTTATAAACTGGTCATTTTATCCAACCTTGCCTTTCAGACTAAATTTGTCCCTCAAGATGTATACTGTGAAGGAATATCAAGTGTTGCCGCTCGAGATTTTCTTTATGCCAGAGAATTTGGCTATGCTATAAAACTGCTAGCCATTGCCAAGAGGGATGGTGACAAAGTGGAGATGAGGGTCCATCCTGTGTTTATTCCCAAAGATTCCCAGTTGGCTAAAGTAGACGGGGTTTATAATGCCATTGAGGTGGAAACCGACTTAGCTGGTACACTGGTCTTTTATGGTGAAGGGGCTGGGTCTCTCAGAGCCTCCAGCGCTGTTGTAGCTGATGTGTTGGCGATAGCCAGAAATATCCATCGCGGCGTAAATAATGTTCCTGAAGTAAAATTAAACCAACGAGTAACTGTTAAGCCCATGTCCGAGGTAACGACACGTTATTATTTCAGGCTGAATGCGCCTGACCGCCCTGGTGTTTTAGCTCAAATCTCAAAAGTTCTGGGCGACAATTCCATAAGTATTTCGTCCGTAATCCAGAAAGAAATCGACCCGGCAGCACAAACCGCCGTAATCGTCATCATGACCTATCCGGCAGAGGAAAAGAGGGTGCAGAAGGCTCTAGAGCAATTAAAGCAGCTGCCGGTGGTTAACGAAGTTAGCAACTTTATCAGAGTTGAGGGATGAAGCAAGGCGTCTTAAATAGATATCGTGATTTTTACCCTAGGGGAGGGGGATACCCCTTTAGTGAGGTCACGAGTTTTAGAGAAAGAACTTGGCTGTGGTGAACTTTATTTTAAGCTCGAAGGCTGTAACCCCACAGGTTCCTTCAAGGACCGGGGTATGGTGGTGGCGGTGGCTAAGGCGGTGGAAAGTGGCAGCCAGAGCATCATTTGCGCCTCCACAGGCAACACCAGCGCTTCGGCAGCTGCTTATGGCGCTAGATTCGGACTAAAAACTGTTGTCATTATTCCCAAAGGGAAAATAGCCATGGGGAAGCTCGCCCAGGCCCTTGTTTACGACGCCCAGATTATGGGCATAAAAGGTAATTTCGACCAGGCGCTTCAAATAGTACGAGCACTGACCCAAAAATATCCCGTTACACTGGTGAATTCATTAAATCCTGATCGCATCGAAGGTCAGAAAACAGCAGCTTTTGAAATTATAGACGACCTTGGGGATGCTCCCGATTATCTCTTTATCCCTGTGGGCAATGCCGGTAATATTACCGCGTATTGGAAGGGATTTGCTGAATACCATCGCGCGGGTAAGGCTAGCCACACTCCTAAGATGATGGGCTTCCAGGCTGCAGGCGCTGCCCCCATAGTGCTGGATAAGGTTGTCAAACGACCCAAGACCATTGCCACAGCGATTCGCATTGGCAATCCCGCTAGTTGGCAGAAAGCAGTGGCTGCCCGGAATGAGTCGGGAGGTATCATTGACAGTGTTACTGATGATGAAATTCTGAATGCTTACAGACTGGCGGCAATTAAGGAAGGCATCTTCGGCGAGCCAGCTTCAGGAGCCTCGTTAGCCGGGCTTATTAAGATGTCCAAAGGGGGAAACTTCTCTGGCAAGCGTGTGGTTTGCATCGTCACCGGCACCGGGCTAAAGGACCCCGGTGTGCCAGAAAGATATGCCCGGGCACCCATGGAGCTCCCTGCTGAGCTAGCGGCCGTTGAGGAAGTTTTGAAATTCCCGACCTCAGCTATTCCTCACCATGCCCAAAGATGACAAGAGGCATAGAACCACAGTGATATTGTGGAGAGAATGACGCTGGATTAAGGAAGCGAATATTATGCCAAAAATCATTACCGAGGATATAGGGAAATTCAGCCAACAATATCCCAAGGTAGCAGTTATAGTTACCGCCAGTGCCCGGGGCAGGGATGCTGCCATGACTGCTGCCTGGCATAGCTCGATTTCTTTTAAGCCACCCCTCTATGGCATCGCCGTTGCATCTAAGAGATTTACCTACCAGCTTATCACAGAAAGCCGGGAATTTGGCATTAATTTCATTCCTTCAGGGAAAGCCTCCCTCGCCGCTGCCATCGGCGGCACTTCTGGGCAGCAGATGGACAAATTTGATAGATTTAATATCAAGAAAGAGAAGCCTTTAAAGACCACGGTGCCTATCTTAAAAGATGCTTATGCTGCCTATGAGTGCAAGCTGGCGGATAGTAAGCCCTACGGTGACCACATCTGGGTAGTCGGTGAGATTGTAGCTGTGCACTTCCTCGAGGAGGCATTTACCCCGGCAGAGATTCTCGACCTGGATAAGATAAAGCCGCTCCTTTACCTTGGTTCAGATTTTTATGCTAGCACGGATAAAAACAGCGTAAAGCTTATAAATAGGGGGATTTAGATTAACCCAAGAAAATCTTGCGATTTTCTTGGGAACCAAGTTAATATTTAGATTAAATTTATCGGGGTTAATTTAGATGGTTAATCAAGATAAAATCAAACTGGCAATGGCCTCCATAATCGAAGCTATTGGTGAGGATCCCCTTAGGAAGAGCATAAAGGATACGCCACAGCGAGTAGCTGAAATGTATGCCGAGCTCTTTTCCGGTTTAGATGCTGACCCTAAAGCTGAACTAGTGGTGGACTTTGAGGAAGGATATGAAGAGATGGTGATTCTAAGGGACATTCCCTTCTATTCCATGTGTGAACACCATCTCCTACCATTTTATGGCGTAGCCCATGTCGGTTATATCCCCAGCCTTGGTGGCAGGGTGGTAGGGGTAAGCAAGCTGGCCAGGGTGGTAGAAATCTGCGCCAGGCGTCCCCAACTTCAGGAAAGGATGACCCAGCAAATTGCTGACGCCATCTTTGAATCACTTCAACCCGATGGGGTAGCCGTGGTTATCCAAGCAGAGCACTTATGTATGGTTATGCGTGGCATAAAAAAGCCGGGGACAACTGTGATAACCTCGTCGGTGAGGGGAACTTTCCGCAGCAAGGTAGCGACTCGCAGTGAATTTTTGTCCTTGATTCAAGGAAAGTAGTTTATTCGTGACGCAAGGACTCGATGGGGTCGAGTCGTGCTGCTCGGATGGCTGGGTACAACCCAGAAACAAGCCCGATAAAAATTGCTACACCTGCCGCCAGGGCAATAGCATAGCCGGGAAGCGTAGCAGCAAAGGGGAAACCAGCATTTGTCGCTATGTCAGACATGATTTTCACTATAATCCACCCCACGCCCACTCCTACAGCACCGCCACAGAGCCCTAGTGTAGCAGCTTCAATGAGGAATTGAATCAGAATATCCCGCCGCTTGGCTCCTACTGCCTTGCGCAAACCGATTTCCCTGATACGCTCGGTCACCGAAACCAGCATGATATTCATAATCCCAATGCCGCCGACAAGTAAGGATATACCAGCTATGCCGGCGAGGATGAGCCGGAGTATTCCCAGCACCTGGGTGACCTGTTCTGCCACGGACGCCACGTTGATAACTCTGAAGTCATCGTCTTCTCCTTCTCTGAGGCCATGGCGCTCCCTCAAGATATCGGTGATCTCCTGCTCGGCAGACTCCAGCATATCGCCGCTCTCTACCTGGACACTGATCATGTTAACGCTGCTTCCGCGGCTGCCCATCTGTGAGGTTGCCAGAGTGTTATAGAAGGTGGATAAGGGAATATAGACCCTCATGTCTTCAAGTCCAAATCCCATCCCTCGGCTTTCCAGTACACCGCTGACCTGGAATTGACGCCCACCAATCCTCAAGCTCTGGCCAGTGGGGTCCATCTCACCAAAAAGGGTCTTGGCTACTTCGCTCCCCAGGACAGCTACCCTCGATCTCGCTCCATAATCGAAGTTGGTTATGAAGCTGCCCAGTGCCACAGCATAGTTGTCCACTACTTCGGCTTCTGGCCACACTCCGGCAATAATTGTGTTGCTGAGGCTCTCTCCGCCAGCTACAACCTGAGCGTAAGTCTGCGCCATTGGCGACACCTCTTCTACAGAAGGGGCGTACTGGGCAATCGCCTCTGCATCTTCCAAAGTCAGCGTTGTCTGAGCCCCCACTCCAGCTATGCCGAGTTCCGGAGGTGTGACGTATATTAAGTTGGACCCCAGAGTGGCAAAAGACTCCTCTACTATAGCCGCCTGTGCACTTCCTAAGGATAGCACAGAAATAACTGCAGCCACGCCAATCAGGATACCCAGCATGGTCAAGGCTGACCTTAGCTTGTTACTAAGCAAAGCTCGCAACGCGGTAGCGAAACAATCCCAAAGTTTCATTCCGATGCCTCTATCAGGCCATCGCGCAGTTTAATGGTGCGCTGGGTATAAGCGGCAATATCTGGCTCATGAGTAACCAAAACGATGGTCATTCCTTGCTCATTCAATTGCTTAAAAATTAGCATGATTTCCTTGCTGGTCTGGGTGTCGAGGTTGCCTGTAGGTTCATCAGCTAAAATAAGAGATGGATTATTTACTAAGGCTCGAGCGATAGCCACCCGTTGTTGCTCCCCTCCAGCTAGCTCGCTTGGCCTGTGAGTGACCCGATGAGCTAGTCCCACTGATTCCAGGACCTGTAACGCTCTTTGCCGTCGGTTGCTGGCACCGTTGTAAATAAGTGGCAGTTCCACATTGGCTAAAGCTGTGGTCCGGGACAACAAGTTGAAGCTCTGGAAGACAAAGCCTATCTTTTTACTTCTTATCTCGGCTAATTGATTATCGTTAAGCTTGTCTACTTCAATTCCCTCTAAACGATATTTACCGGAAGTTGGCTTATCAAGGCAGCCGATGATATTCATCAGGGTGGACTTTCCGGAGCCCGAAGGCCCTATGATAGATACCATCTCCCCTGACTCAATGCGGCAGCTAATCCCTCGCAGAGCAGGAACTTCGGTCTGCCCCGCTTTATACACCTTGGTTATGTTCTCAAGTTCCAGCATTGGCTACATCATAAAGAAGCCGTCTTGTCGCTCCTTAGCAGTAGGTATTATCACTTTTTCCCCCTCCTCCAGTCCTGACAGGACTTCAGTGTTTATACCATCGGTCAGCCCCAGGGTAATTTCTCTCTCTTCCTGCTGCCCGTCTACGAGCTTATGGTGGTGTCGTAAGATACCACTCCGGCTAGGGTTGTGCCTACCAGGGAGATAAAAGCCACCTCACCATTTACTTCCTCGTCCGGCAAGGCATCTAATATGATATTCGCTGCCTGGCCAACCTTGACCATGGCGATATCTATTTCATCAATGAAGCCGCGCATCTCTATTTCGCTGGTGTCAACCAGTGTTATTGCCGGAGTGGCCAATGTCGCTGTCGAGACGTCTTTTCCTTCTGTTATGGTGATGTCAGTTACTACCCCATCAAAGGGAGCCACTATTACCGCCTTTTCCAGGTTAAGCTCCGCCGATTCTAGGCTGAGTTCTGCTATTTCCAAGTTCAGCTTTGCTGTTTTCCAATAAGCTTTGGCTGCATCCACTTGCTGCTCAAGCACGTCTTCAGACTGGCCCGGTACGCCCTCGTCCAGGTTAATCTGGGCGATTTCGTATTGCGCTCGGGCTGATTTGACTTGTTCCTCCGCTATTTCGACTTGTAACTCAGCCACCTCTACACTTGATTCCAAAGACGGCACATCAAGCCTGGCTAATACCTGGTCTTTTGTCACGTTATCCCCTTCGTCAGCCAGCACCTCTGTCACCGTACCCGTGACCCCAAATGATAAATACGCTTTGTTAGGCATTACTAAACTGCCATCCACTAAAACGGTTCTCAATATTTCCCCTCGAGTAACCACAACAGTATCTGACGGCGTAGCTTCGCGGCCGGCGCCTCTAGTAAGCACAATAGCGAGTACTATACCAATGACAACCACGCAGATTGTTATTATTAATGTTCGCCTTTTTTTCATTTTCCTTTATGCCCCTCTCTATTCTGATAAACCACACATTATAGCAGCAAATCCATAATGTCGGGTAAAAGATAAAGCATCGTATATTTTGATAGGGTCATCAAATTAGCTTGCTTTCGCCCTCTATCCCAGCACCAGTAGTTTTACTTTCTTTGACTAACCTAGCAACTTCATCAAGTCGGCTGCTCATGATGTTCAGCAATTCTTCTGCCGCCTCAGCTTTGATAAAGATAAGTCCCCGCCCACCAAAATGACCGAAAACCAGAAGTTTACTACCAGTGTCTATGCCCAGTTCTTTTCGGGCTTCCACTGGAATCACCAACTGCCCTCGAGGCCCAAGCAAAGCAGTACCAAAACAGCTGCCTATTATACGCTCGTCCTTTTGTTCCATTCTTACCTCCTGCATAAGCAATGTCAGTATTGTATGATTTATCTTACAAATTTGTCAAGTAATATAAATCTCGCAATCCGACCATAACTAAAGACCGGCGAATGTAGTGGCGAGGTTTATCCTTGCCTTATGGGCGGGACTAGCCCCGTTTGTGGATTGCTCATTGTGAGCGTGTCGACCCATGAGCAGCGGTTAGGATAAAATTAACTTGCTAACGACATCTGAATTTTAAACGTGGCTCGAGATGAAAAAACTTATTGAAGGAGCGGGTAATCTGGGGATAGAACTTGATGCCAGGCAGGTGAGGAAATTCGAGCTTTACTACCAGGAGCTAATTGAGTGGAATAAAAAAATCAACCTCACAGCCATAACGGATTACTCCTCGGTGCAGGTAAAGCATTTCCTTGATTCACTGACCATCACGCTGGCTTTGCCGGAAGAGGAGGTGCAAAGACCAGAATTCAATATCATAGACATAGGCACAGGTGCCGGCTTCCCCGGCGTGCCGCTCAAAATTCTTTTCCCCCAGCCCAGGCTGGTGCTCATTGAACCCACAACAAAAAAGACAGCTTTCCTTCACCACATCATCCGCAAACTGGAACTGGAAAATGTCGAAGTTCTGAATAATAGAGCTGAGGAAGCAGCTCATTTATTGCTCTATCGTGAGCAATTTGCCCTGGTTCTCTCCCGTGCTGTAGCCTTGTTGCCTACCCTGGTGGAACTAACTCTGCCTTTTTGTCAGATCGGGGGAAAATTTATCGCTCAAAAGAAAGGTAATATCGACCAAGAGATAAACAGGGCGAAAGAAGCCATTGCTGCACTGGGAGGCAAATTAGACCAGATAAAGAAAATAGAATTGGACGAATTTAGTGACGGGCGTTATTTGGTAATTATTGATAAAATATACCCGACACCGAATAAATATCCCCGTCGTTCTGGACTGCCAAGGCGACGGCCAATTTAAATCATCCCATTAAAATTCGCTGCGTTTTTCAGGGGTAAATAATTTAGGAGGTGAAATAGAGATGTGGAGCAGAAGGTCCCGGAGGTTCTACTTTGGCCTCCCCCCCTTCGGTTTCTACTTCCAGGGATTCAAGCCCTTTCCCGACAGAAAGGAGTATCTGGACATGCTCGAGGAGTATAAGAAAGACCTGGAGGAAGAACTCAAGGAGGTAGAAAGGGAGATTGAGGAAACAAAAAAGAGCCTATAGCCAATAAGTGCCAGCCAGGGTTCAGTCCCATAAATAGCCGTTATAATAATCGGCTTGTCATTAGCCTTGTAGCGAGCAATATTGTTCAAGCTTGTCAGCTTGCTATTATTGGTTGGTATGAGAGCCGGCGCTCAGACCCTATCACCTAATTTAGTGAAATTTGCTGACTTCTTGCCAATCCGCTGAAATTCTTGAAAACTTGACGACAATCCTTGACAGTATGTGGGGGGAGTGATACTGTGTGTGACAATATCCTGCGGAAACTAGACTATTAGATAAGGGGAAACTATGGTGCGAAAGAAAATCTGCGCGTCGGCAATTCTGTTGGTAGCATTGATGGTGGCTTTCCCGGCAGCCGGCCTGCTAGCCGGGGAAAGAAGCACAGACACCCTGGATTTATCGACAACAGGGAGGAGTGTACTGGATGCTTATGGTAAACTGCCTCTCCTGTTCATCGAGAACCAGGGGCAGGTGGATGAAGCAGTCAGGTACTACGTCAAGGCGTCAGGACAGACGGTCTATTTTACTGAAGAAAACATCGTCTTTGACCTTATCCGCTCTGATTGGGCGGAGTCAGATGACACAGCAGACTTTGAGGAGATACCGTCGGTTCAGTACAACCTCTCCATCAACAGCACGGAAGGAGGCTCGGTAACCGAGCCCGGTGAGGGAGTATTTCCCTATAATGAAGGAACTGTAGTCGACCTGGTGGCGACTCCAGATAATGGTTACCGGTTTGTTGAGTGGACTGGTGATGTGGACACCATTGTTGATGTCAATGCCGCTGCGACCACCATCACCATGAACGGCGACTATTCCATAACGGCTAACTTTGTGGGTGTCGAGGCTGGCGATGTGGGCATTAAGGCTGGCGACTGGATAAAGCTTAAGTTTACGTTTATGGGTTGGCCTGTCGGTCAGATATATCCAGAGTGGTTGAAGTTGGAGTTTCTAAGCGTTGAAGGCACAATAGCTACTGTGCAGGCTACGCTGCGCGTGTCGGACGGAACTGAACAAAGCGACACCACGACTGTAGATGTTGTGTCTGGCACCGAAGTCCCTGGGCTCGCAGGAATGGTTATTTCCGGCAACCTGACAATAGGAGACTCCGTTTACATAGCTGGGTATGGCATTGTAACAATAGAAGGCGAAGCTACAAAAACTTATACGGGAGCAAACAGAGTAGTAGTCTATGCAAGCTTTTCGCAGGATGAAACCCAGGTTACTTACTACTGGGATAAACTGACTGGGGTGATGGTAGAGGTATCCACAACTTATCCCGGCGCGAAAGCTACTGCTAAGGCAACAGAGACAAACATGTGGGAAGCTACAGCTGTCCAGATGCCGTGGTGGCCCTGGATAATAGTAGCGGTGGCGGCGGTGGCACTGGTGATTTTCCTCGTGCGTAGAAGGAGAGCTGCTTAGACCAAAGGGCGCTGAACTGAGCTTTCCCCTCTTTACCCAACTACTACACTTTGTCGCCTCGCAATGACTTTTATGTCACCATTTGCATAAACCGCCATGATCACATTGCAGAATCCAATAATAACATTTCCAGATTTGGTGGGTTAACCCTCTATTATTCAATTCGCGGATTTTTTTATTGGGTACACTGAAATTCTGGAAAGTCATAAAAACGGTCTGACACTGGTTAATAACCTTCCGTGTCCAAATTCATTTGGCCTCCCAGAATAACATTACTAGACGCTCTCATGTGACATTTGTGATTTGACTAGCATAGCGTTATAATGGAAATTGATGGAAAAGGGTACCTGGAAAGTTAAGACGGGACTGGCCCAGACGCTGAAGGGTGGGGTGATTATGGACGTGGTCACCCCGGAGCAGGCTAAAATTGCCGAGGAAGCCGGTGCCTGCGCTGTCATGGCACTGGAACGGGTACCAGCAGATATCCGCGCCGACGGCGGAGTGGCTCGTATGGCTGACCCCGCTGTAATTACGGCCATAAAGGCAGCGGTAAGCATCCCCGTAATGGCTAAATGCCGCATTGGTCATTTTGCTGAGGCTCAGGTGCTGGAGGCGTTGGGCATTGATTTTATCGACGAGTCCGAAGTGCTCACTCCCGCCGATGAAAGCCATCATGTCTGGAAACATGATTTTAAGGTTCCTTTTGTCTGTGGCTGCCGTGACTTGGGCGAAGCATTACGTCGTATTTCCGAAGGGGCGGCGATGATTCGCACCAAGGGCGAGGCCGGAACAGGCAACATCGTTGAAGCTGTAAGGCACATGCGGGCGGTCCAGGATGGGATTCGCCGGCTTCAGGCTTTACCTGAGGAGGAATTGGTAGCTGAGGCGAAAGTCCTTGGTGCTCCTCTGGAGTTAGTAATGGAGGTGCATAAAACAGGGAAGTTACCTGTTGTGAACTTTGCCGCCGGTGGTGTAGCGACACCCGCCGA
>SMTZ1_10003755_pt1 | contig 15281 bp, 13 predicted proteins | sample DeeMarSWOR136_30_FD_25667 | JGI IMG/M metagenome (IMG submission 25667)
ATAGAGCGCGGAATCGGCTCTGTGCAGCACTGAGTAGACGCGAGAAATCTGCCACTCCCCCCTCTCAACCTCAACTGCGGTTCCTATCTCTCCCCAGTGAAAACGAGAGGCGTGAGCTGCATGAACCATCTTATCATTCTCTTCCTTACTTCTTCCTTTTTTGTCCAAGAGGCTCCACACAAGGTTGAAGGTATCAACTGCCGATTTCTTATGGCATTCCTCCGCTGCATCTCTCTTCTCTTCAGCCATTCTACGACCTCCCCTCTTTCATTCCACTGCGCCGGCGAATCCAGATCGATCAACCGAATTGGATCGCACACCGCAGAACCATCCTCACATGACGACACTCTGAGTCACTTGGAGAATACCTCGAGCACGCTCTCCAACTGCTCCATGTAGAACTGCGCGTCTTTCGTATCGATTCTCTGGAGACCTTCTATCGCTTCACGAAACTCTTTCTCCCCCTCTGTCTTCTCCGAGCCCTCAGTAATTCGTGCTATCCCGATGTAACCAAGGTTCATCCACTCACTCGCCGCATCGTCTGCCTCACGAGCTTTTTCTCGCGCAAGGGCAAATGCCTCTATGGCCTCATCACAACTGCCCCCCGCCAGGTACTGTGCACCCAACACCCAGTGAGCCGCCGATACGGCAGAGGCTGGTTTGCTCAATTCATGCGCCAGCCGCAGATTCAGCTTTGCCGCGTCCAGTCCAGTCGCCAAATCTCCCTCAGAAAGAATTATACCCTCCTCGTTCCACCCAGGCCAGGTGAATGAAGCCAGGTTGTATGCCATAGCCTTTCCGATACTCCTCAACTTGACCGCCTTCTCTGAATCTTCCTCCCCCAGTTCCTGGGCCTTTGTGAGCGAATACTGAATTCCTGCCTTGGCGAAAACGATCAACTCAGATAGAGCGCGTTCCTTCCAGTAGAAATCCATCACAAGGTCAAAGTATCTGTCAGCAACTATCTCCGGTTCGCCCTGACTGTTCACAAACTCTATTGCCTCGAATGTATCGCCTCCCCGAAGAATCGTCTTCACCTCCTCCAGAATTCTGGCTCTCTCAGGGTCGTCCTCTTCCTGGTCTGCAGCCAAACGGGCAGACAAAACGATGCACAGAACGGTGCAGACCTGAATGCACATTCTCATCTTCATACATCCCCCCCTCTTGAGGTTTCTTGCTGTGTGTCTCTGCATCCCAGATTACTACCTGTAGAGAGAGCTGTCAAGTGACGACTGCTCTCAGGCGGTAGAACGGCAACCGCTACTCATTCCCATTTCATCTCGGTCCAATACCGCAGCTTCCTGCTAAATCATGGTTAGTGACGTTTGAATCGCCTCTCACGTACCATTCAGTTCCTCATCCATCGATTTCTGGCTGCCTGCTCACTGCTGGTGCAACGCTCACGGCCTCTCTATCCCTCGTCCCCACCGGCATTCTTGACAATGGCGCCTGGGATACGATATATTCTGTGAGATGTCCTATGAGTCTTACATTGCGTTCAGATATTTTACTGCAAAGAAGAAGTCGCCTTTTCTCTCGGCTGTCGTGCTGATTTCTACTCTCGGCGTTATCGTCGGAGTTGCCTCCCTCATAATAGTACTGGGCGTCATGACCGGCTTTCATACTCAATGGCGGCAGAGAATCCTGGGCGTCAGCTCTCATGCAGTCGTCCTGAAGTATCACAATGAGCCCATTACGGAGGTTGAGGAGATCCTTCCTAAAATAGAGAGTGTGCCCAATGTTGCAGCTGCAGCACCGTTCCTGTATTCCAAAGCCATAATCTCATATGGCGGGCGAACGGATGGAATCGCCGTAAAGGGAATAGTACCGATGCTCGAAGAGAGAGTGAGCGAACTCCACAAGAATATTGTACTGGGTACGATGCAGCTTCAATCTTCTGAGACGCCTTCGGTCATCCTCGGAATAGACCTTGCGGATAATCTCAGAGCCCACATAGGAGATACAGTTCTGTTGGCCACTCTGCAGGAAAGCCCTCTTGCCGGGACAGGATTCGTGCCCAAGATTAAGAAATTCAAGGTCACAGGGATATTTGACTCCGGGTTCTACGAATACAATGCGTCTCTCGCCTACATTCCAAGCAAGGCTGCACAGGAGATGTTCCAATTGCCCGACGCATTCACCGGCGTAGCTTTGAAAATGGACGATATGTACAAGGCAAAGGAGACGGTTCAGAAGATCGCGGGAGTACTTGGCTATCCATTCAGAGTATCTGACTGGATGGATTTGAATAAGAATCTTTTTGCTGCCCTTCAGCTGGAGAAGAAGATGATGTTCATCATACTCACTCTCATCATCTTGGTGGCGGCGTTCGGGATATCTGCAACCCTCATAATGACGGTGATGAGAAAAACGAGGGAGATAGGCATACTCCGCTCGATGGGTGCTACCTCAAGGAGCATAATGAAGATATTCATGTTCGAAGGAGGGATGGTCGGTTCTATAGGTGTCGGCTTAGGGATTTTGGTGGGAGTACTCCTTTCGATGCTGCTCAGACGCTATGAATTCATATCCATTCCGGGAGATATATACTTCATCAGCAAGCTGCCGGTCGAGACAAGAGTGACTGATTGCCTTTTGGTGGCCGTAGCCGCGCTCGGTATAACCTTCCTCGCCACAATCTATCCTTCCTATATCGCTTCCAGACTCACGCCAGTGGAGGCCATCAGATATGAGTGAATTCGTTCTGCGAGCTGAAGACATCCATAAGACATACACAACACCGGGTGAGGACCTGTGGGTTCTCCGTGGTATCAATCTCACGGTGAGGTCGAGCAACCTGATCTTCATCACTGGTCCGTCTGGCTCTGGCAAGTCGACACTTCTGCACATACTGGGAGGACTCGACAAACCTACAAAGGGCAAAGTATATCTCGACTCAGTGGAACTGTTCTCTCAGTCTGACAACCACATTGATTGCCTCAGAAACAAGAACGTCGGGTTCGTCTTTCAACTCCACTACTTGCTTTCCGAATTTGACTGTCTGGAAAATGTGGCTATGCCCATGCTAATTTCTGGGAAGTCAAGAAAGAAGGCAATTGAGAAGGCCACGGACCTGCTCGAGGAGGTGGGGTTGAAGGACAGACTCTCTCATAAGCCTGAAGAGCTTTCGGGAGGTGAACGGCAGAAAGTCCAAGTAGCACGAGCTCTCGTAAATGAGCCCAAAATAGTACTCGCCGACGAACCCACCGGTAATCTCGACAGAAAGTCGAGTGATTCACTTATCAATCTTATGCTTAAGCTGAACGAGCGACGGGGAATGACATTTCTGTTGGTCACTCATGACGAAGAATTGGCCGGGTTTGGTGTCAAGTATCGCTTGGTCAACGGGAAACTGGAGGGACAGTAGATGTTGTGTGAGGACTGCGGAAAGAAAAAAGCTACACTCATGTTTACGGAGATCGTGGATGACCAGCAAAAAGTGTATCATCTGTGTGAAGAGTGCGCTGAAAAGAGAGGTCTAGCGAAGCCCAAGACCTCATGGGCCGACCTCCTTCTCGGCCTCGCAAAAGGACTGAGTGCCGAGGTTAAGAAAGAGGAAGAGCAGTTAATCTGCACCTGTGGCCTCACCTTTGCGGAATTCAGACGAGGAGGGAAGTTGGGATGTGTGAACTGCTATTCTGCCTTCAGTGAGAAGCTGAAGCCTCTTCTCCAGAGAATCCACGGTGCAACGAAACACGTAGGCAAGATCGCAACAAAGGACGAAGAGTACCTGAAAATCAAGCGGAACATAGTGAAGCTCGAAGAACAGCTCAAGAGAGCCGTAACCAAGGAGGATTTCGAAACAGCTGCAAAAATCAGGGACCAAATCAGGGAGTACGAGACATTCAAATCGAAAAAGAAGAAATCTCGTGATTGAAGAACTTCTACATCAATCAGCACGTTGGCTGAGTGGGCAAGGGCCTGAAGCAGAAGTGGTGCTTTCAAGCCGGGTGAGGCTGGCGAGAAATCTGACCCGCTATCCATTTGTGCACAGGGCGAAGATCGAACAGCTAAGAAGAATAGGCACCACAGTGAGAAATTCGCTACGTAAAATTGGATACCTTAAAGGAGCAAACCTCATTGAACTCGATTCACTAGAGCCTCTCGACCGGTTCTTTCTCGCGGAACGACATCTGATAAGCCATGACCTTATAAAACACACGCGAGAAAGAATCCTCCTCCTCAACGAGAATGAGGATATCACGATCATTGTGAACGAGGAAGATCACCTAAGATTGCAAGCATTCACTTCGGGACTTGACCTCTACGAGGCGTATAGGTCCATTGATCAAGTCGATTCCGGGCTTGAAGCAGAGCTCGATTATGCCTTTTCTGATTCGTTCGGATATCTGACCGCCTGTCCAACCAATGTGGGCACTGGAATGAGAGCTTCCGTGCTTCTCCACCTGCCTGCACTCGTCTTGACAAAGGAGATCGACAAGATCCTGAGAGCTGTCTCCCAGCTTGGAATCTCTGTAAGGGGTCTCTATGGAGAGGGTACTGAGGTGAAGGGAAATTTCTTCCAGATTTCGAACCAGATAACCCTTGGGAAGAAAGAGGAGGACATCCTCGCTGAGCTCGAAAAGATAGTGAGGGACATCATCACTTACGAGAATGGAGCTCGAGAGACTCTCCTGAGAGACGCAAGGGCGTTCATAGAAGATAAGATCTTCAGGTCTTACGGCATAATCAAGAATGCCCGCATACTCACGTCTGATGAGATCGTAAATCTATTTTCTGCGGTCAGATTGGGAATCGGTCTTCGCTTGCTCGACTCAGTAGGTATTGGCACCCTCAACGAACTGTTGATTTTCACTCAGCCCGCTCATCTCCAGAGGCTGTTCGGAAAAGAGATGAGGCCAGACGAAAGGGATATCGCAAGGGCCAACTACGTGCGGGAGAGAGTCTTGTAGAGTGAAAAGCATATTGGTTTCCAGGACTGACAGAATCGGTGATCTCATCCTTTCCACCCCAGTATTCGAGACTCTCAAGAAATCCTACCCAGACTGCCACCTCGGTGTCTTGGTTAACGAAGGAACCGAGGAGCTTCTTCGGCACAGCCCGTGGGTGGACGAGATTATCTGCTACAAACTGAGTAACTTCTTCCAGCTGATACGCACACTGAGAAAGTTTGAGGTGGCTATCATTCTCTATCCTCTCTTCACAATTGCCTTTCTCTGTTGGCTTTCCAGGATAAAACTGCGTATAGGGACTGCGTATAGATACTACAGTTTCTTCTTCAACCGCAAGGTAAAGCAACACAGAAAATACTGTAGAACGCACGAAGCGGAGTGCAACGTGAAGTTACTCAGACCTCTCGGGATAGAAAGATCGTCCATCACCCCGCGTATCTGGTTTTCTAAAGCTGAGAGAGAATGGGCAAGACAGAGATTGAAGGAACTCAGAGCACGAGGAATGATAGCTGCACTTCATCCCGGTAGCGGGGGTTCATCACGACGTTGGAGCGAAGAGAATTTTGCGACACTCGGTGATATCCTCAGTGAAAATGGTTTTGAGGTACTTCTTACGGGCAGTGTGAAAGAAACAGAGCTCATTGAACACATCATCAGCCGGATGAAATCTTCTCCTATCAAGGTAGTGGGAGAGACAAGTCTACTTCGGCTGGCTGCACTGTTCACGTTGTGTAAAGTGCTCATCACAAACTCCACCGGCCCAATGCATCTGGCAGCGAGCTGTGAAATTCCTGTCATAGGGATATTCTGTCCCATAGCGGGTTGCTCTCCCCAGAGATGGGCGCCTCTGGGAAGGAACACTGGAGTTCTCATTCCCGATGTTCCGGTCTGCCAGAAGTGTGTGCTACGGCGATGTGAGCACTACGATTGCATGAATCTGATCACACCTGAAATGGTCCTGCGCAAGGTGCAGCAACTCCTCATCGACTCCGAGGAAGGAGATGAATGACATTGGAGGCTCCAGAGAAGGTTCTCACAGAATTTCTCGAATATCTGCGAATTGAGAGAGGAATGTCAGAGAATACTGTTGATGCGTACCGAAGGGATGTGCAGCAATATCTCAGCTTTCTCAGTGATGCGAAATTCAGACTCGATGACGTCGAGCCGGAGGCTCTCTCCTCTTTCTTTGGGCACCTGCAGGGAAGTGGGAGAAGTCCAAATACGATCGCACGGAAAGTCTCCTCGGTGAAAGGCTTCTACAGGTTCCTGGTTCAGGAAGAGAAAATGAACGCCGACCCGACGGTAAATCTCATCTCGCCAAAGCGTGCCAGCAACCTACCGAGTGTCCTCACACAAGAAGAGGTCTTCAAGCTCGTTGAGGCGCCAGATCCCAATAGGTTTCTGGGAAGAAGGAATAGGGCAATGCTCGAACTTCTTTATGCTGCTGGCCTCAGGGTCTCTGAGCTCATATCGGTGAAACTGGAGCATCTCTCGCTCTCAGCCGCCACGGTCAGGTGTTTCGGCAAACGGCAGAAATGGAGAATTGTGCCGGTCGGCAATTATGCGCTCAGGGCAATAAAGGAATATGTAGAAGAAGAGAGACCAAGACTTACCAGAGGCAGGGCCGTAGACTACTTGTTTCTCACTCGCAGAGGTGATAAATTCACTCGAATGGGATTTTGGAAGATTCTCAAGAAATACGCGAAGATAGCAGGGCTTCGCAGAAAGGTGACCCCTCATACTCTTCGCCATTCATTTGCCACCCATCTCCTTGAGGGAGGAGCTGATCTCAGAGTCGTCCAAGAACTGCTTGGACATCAATCCATCTCCACAACTCAGATATACACAAGAGTCGACGTGGAGTATCTCAGAGAAGTCCATAGACTCTACCATCCGAGAGCTTGACAAAAGTCACTGTTTTTGGAAAAACCTCTTCCGAAAAGGAGGGAACATGTCAATTCTGGTAGATGAGAACAGCACAATCCTCGTTCAGGGAATTACAGGCAGAGATGGCTCTTTTCACACGAAGAAGATGATAGAATACGGGACTAAGGTAGTGGCAGGGTGCACTCCCGGAAAAGGAGGGACCCGGGTGGATGGTGTTCCTGTCTTTAACACAGTGCGTGAAGCCGTGGAGAGTGAAGGAGCGAATACTTCTTGCATCTTTGTTCCAGCAGCATTTGCTCCCGACGCCATTTACGAGGCAACCGATGCAGGCATTGGGTTGATCATCTGTATCTCAGAGGGTGTGCCGGCTCTTGAGCTGATGAAAGTGGTCCGATACCTGAAAGACAAGCCCACTCGTCTTATCGGTCCCAATTGTCCTGGAATCATATCGCCTGGCAAGTGCAAGGTTGGTATCCTGCCAGGGGCGATATTCCTCCCCGGTACCATTGGCGTGGCCTCCCGCTCCGGAACTCTCACCTATGAGATCGTCAGCCATTTGACCAAGGCTGGGCTGGGTCAGTCAACTGTCGTGGGTCTCGGTGGAGATCAGATAGTAGGCATGAAGTTCATCGACTTCCTCGAGCTCTTTGAGAAAGATGAGGAGACCAAGGCAGTCGTACTCATTGGCGAGATAGGTGGCAACGACGAAGAAAAGGCGGCCGAATTCTTTATTTCGAAGATGAAAAAGCCTATGGTGGCGTACATAGCAGGATTGACGGCACCCCCTGGTAAGAGAATGGGCCATGCGGGCGCCATTATCTCAGGAGGTTCAGGAACGGCAAAGGAGAAGATAGACACATTGGAAAAAGCAGGTGTTCCAGTCGCCAAGATACCCGAAGATATTGCCAATCTGGTCGCCCCTCTTCTCAACTGACCCCTCCCTTTCTCACTCCAGAAGCAGAGAATTCCTGTTTTCCTTCTCACATTCCTGATGAAAGCCCATGACTCAGAAATACCATCTGAGGAAGAGGACAGTTTTCGTTGAGAGACTACTTTCCGAGTTCATGTTCGTGTAGTAGGACACAAAGTTCAGCTGGGCTTCTCCCCCGAGACTGAAATGCTTTGAGAACAGATATTCCCCGCCCAGGGCGGGTCCAATGAAGAAGTCCGTCTTGCCACTGCCAGCGCCCGCTGGTTCGGAATTGAGGTTCACACTCGAGCGTATGCCGTAGTAGTAGCCGGTTCTTTCCTTCCCTCTCAACAAGAACATACCCAAACCGATTCGCAGAATCCAGTAGCGATATTCGGAAGTTCCGCTCAAAGTGGAATAATTCCAGAACCCGATCTCGGGCTCGATCCGAAAACTCCTGGATACGGTTATGGGAATATAGATGGATGGAAAATCTACCGATGGCATCCCCAGATTGTAGTAATGCCTCGATGACTGGTAGGCATATGTAGGAACGAACTCCTTGCCGAGGGAGACTCCCAAGCCTATCGACGGTGAGTTCTCGCGAGAGAAGGCGAGAGTGGATAGCAGAAAAGCAACCAAATACGACCTGCTCTTTTCATAATGCACCTCCTCATCGGATGACCTCTTCCCTGAAGAAATAGTAGGAGAAATGCATCCAAAGTCAAGCACCGGATCAGAGCCAAGGATTGAGGAAACCAAGAACATGTGTGAACGCTTTACACGTCATTGACCGCCTAGCCGTCCATATCCCGGACGCTCGCTAGGGACACACATTTCAAGTGGGTCCCGTATCTGCGGAAATGGACTTTCAGGTTGCGGGAATCAGGTAGAAGAAAACGCAATCTGTCATTCCTGCGAAGGCAGGAATCCATACCACGTGTGAATCCCCTCTCTTCGAGGGCAGTAACCAGGAATAATTCCGGACGCCTCGCGCGCCTTCATCCATGTCCAAGACTTTAGAGGACGAGCCATCTCGAAGGAAGAACCGAAGAGAGGCCTAAGGCTTGATGTCTCTTCGGAATGTCAAGAGTGGAGACATCACCACAGAGGGATGGTTGACACATCCGTCCGCCCGTAATATACTACTCCCGACAAGGAGGGGACATGAAACTGAGCATAAATGTCGACCACATCGCGACGATAAGGGAAGCGAGGGGAGGGAATGAGCCTGATCCCGTCGCGGCAGCTGCTATCGCAGAACTCTCTGGATGCGATGGCATCACAATACATCTCAGATCGGATAGAAGGCATATTAAGGAACGAGATCTTGAACTGCTGCGTAGAACCGTGAAGACGAGACTGAATCTCGAAATGGGTGCGACCGAAGAGATGGTCGAGATAGCGCGAAAAGTCAGGCCTCACCAGGTCACACTCGTCCCAGAGTCCCCGGACGAGCTTACCACCGAGGGCGGTTTGGATCTCATCAAAACTGAGGAGGTCGTTCGAAGGGCGGTATCCGCACTGAAATCGTGTGAAATAGAGGTCAGCATCTTCGTGGAGCCGGAACCTGAACAGATAGAGAAAGCGAAAGAGGTGGGTGCAGACATAATCGAGATAAACACTGGGAAGTATTCCGAAGCAAACACTGAGAAGGAGCTGGCGAGGATTAAGAGCGGAGCAGCGTACGCGAGAAAGCTTGGTCTGAGGGTTCATGCGGGTCATGGGCTCAATTGCCTCAATATCGAGGCTCTTAAAGAGATACGCGAGATAGAAGAGGTGAGTATTGGCCATTCCATAGTTGCCAATGCAGCTCTGCTGGGGCTTGGAGAGGCTACGAAGAGAATGCGAGAAGAACTGGAAAAATGAAGGTTGTAGAGGTCGGAAACATAAAGATCGGCGGAGGCAATCCCTTGGTCTTAATCGCAGGGCCCTGTGTGATAGAAAGTGAGGAGATTGCATTTCGAACAGCGGATGAGGTTCTAAGAATAGCCGACAAACTGGGAATTCCCTTCATCTACAAGAGTTCCTATAAGAAGGATAACCGCTCGAGTGCCGAGGCCTATTCTGGGCCCGAGTTAGAAGAAGGTCTAAGGATTCTAGGAGCAATCAAGCGCAAGCTCAGAATACCTGTCCTCTCTGATGTACACTGTAAGACAGAGGTCGAGAGAGCTGCTGAAGTCCTCGATATAATACAGATTCCGGCCTACCTGTCGCAACAGACAGGACTGGCTCTGAAGGTCGGTGAAACAGGAAAACCGGTAAATGTGAAGAAGGGACAGTTCACGGCTCCTCAGGATATGACGAATGTCGTGAGGAAGATAGAGCACACCGGTAACCACAATATCCTACTCACAGAGCGAGGCAGCTGTTTTGGCTACAGAGAACTTGTGGTGGATATGAGATCTTTTCCCATTATGAGATCTCTCGGATATCCTGTGGTGTTCGATGTCACCCACACCGTAAGACTCTACGGCACCCCATCATCCAACCCATCGGGTGGTCAGCCGCAATTCATACCACATCTGGCAAGAGCAGGTGTCGCGTGCGGCTGTGATGCCATATTTATAGAGACCCATCCAAACGTCCGGGACGCGAAGTGCGATGCCGCGAGCATGCTACCTCTCGCAGAGCTACCGGATCTTCTCTCGAATCTGATAGAAATCGACGGGCTGGTCAGGAAAGATTAGTCCGAATCTTTTTCTGCTTGACCTCTCTTCTCATGGTTTCTAACATTTCTCCTGAATCCGTGATTGGCTTCTCCTGATACTATGAATTACGCGGACTTTGCTCATCTTCACGTCCACACAGACTACAGTCTTTTAGACGGTGCGTGCAAGATAGATGAACTCCTCCAAGAAGCCCGAAATCATAGACTTCCCGCCTTAGCCATCACGGACCACGGAAATCTCTTCGGAGCCATAGAATTTTACAAGAAAGCAAAAAAACTCGGGATTAAGCCGATAATAGGGTGCGAGGTCTATGTGGCCCCGAGGTCGAGGGAAGACAGAAAATCTGAAGGCGGTGTCCCCGAATCTTCCTTTCATCTTACACTGCTCTGCAAGGATTTACAGGGCTACAAGAACCTGATGCAACTCTCCACCATAGGATACCTCGAAGGCTTCTACTATAGACCCCGAGTGGACAAGGAAGTACTCCGCAAGTACAAGGATGGCTTGATAGCTCTTTCCGGATGCTTGAAGGGTGAGATCCCCTTCCACATTCTCAGTCGGGAAGAGGAGAAGGCGGTGGCAGCGGTGTCCGAATACATTGACATATTCGGGAAAGAAAACTTCTACCTCGAGTTGATGAACCTTGGGCTTGACGAGAATCTGTACTGCCAAGACAAATTGATGAGACTCTCCGAGAAGTTCGATGTTGGTGTAGTGGCTACAAATGATTGTCATTACATTGGAGAAGAAGATGCAAAAGCCCACGATGTGCTGTTGTGCATCCAAACGGGGAAAGATTTGGAGGACGTCAATCGGCTGCGGTTCAGCACACAAGAGGTGTATTTCAAGTCTCCTGCCCAGATGGAGGAGCTTTTCAGGGAGATTCCTCAAGCACTCACCAATACACTCAGGATAAGCGAAAAGTGCAATCTCATGCTTGACATACCTGCGCTACATGTACATCTTCCTCGACCCATACTTCCTGCCCAGTTCGACAATCCACACACCTATTTGGTCCACCTTGTGAAGGAAGGGATCAAACAGAGATATGATACCGTGACTCCTGAGGTCTCTGAAAGAGCGGAATATGAGCTTGATGTCATTGCAAAGATGGGATATGCGGGATATTTTCTTATCGTGAAGGACATAGTCGATTTTGCCAAGACCCGCGACATTCCTGTAGGTCCGGGAAGAGGTTCTGCCGTAGGAAGTCTCGTGCTCTATGCATTGGGAATTACGCAGATCGATCCCCTCCAGTACGGGCTGCTTTTCGAACGTTTTCTCAATCCAGAGCGCAGGACCATGCCGGATATCGACATAGACTTCGCCGATGAGAGAAGAGACGAGATCATTCGCTACTGCATTGACCGCTACGGAGACAAGGCAGTAACACACATCATCACGTTTGGCACGATGGCGGCGAGAGCAGCCGTCAGAGACGTCGGCAGGGTCCTGAGGATAAAGTATGGTGAGGTGGACAGAATCGCGAAGCTGATACCTTTTGGATATAACATAGCCAGAGCACTCGACGAAGTTCCTGAATTGAAGAGAATGATAGAAACCGATGAGAGGTATTCGGAGCTCATCTCAATCGCAAAAAAGCTGGAGGGTCTCGCAAGGCATGCTTCAACCCACGCAGCAGGAATAGTGATCGCGCCCGGTCAGCTTACCGAGTTTACGCCTCTGTACAGAAGTTCCCACGGTGAAACCTCTACACAGTATTCTATGAAAGCCCTTGAAGACATAGGTCTTCTGAAGATGGATCTATTAGGGCTCCGCACTCTCACCGTAATCCATAACACTGAAAAGATGATCAACCAGAATGGTCACAAGCTCGATTTGGACGGTCTTCCTCTGAACGATAGGGCTACGTTCACCCTTCTCAAGAAGGGTGAGACGGTCGGAGTCTTTCAACTCGAATCTCCTGGAATGAGGGACATATTGAGGAAACTTCAGCCAGAGTGTTTTGAAGATCTCATCGCAGTACTGTCTCTCTATAGGCCTGGGCCGCTGGGAGGCATCGACAAAGACGAATTCATTCATCGCCGTCATGGAAGGATGGCGGTCGAATATCTCCATCCATCGCTCAAACCAATACTCAAAGAGACTCACGGTGTCATCCTGTATCAGGAACAGGTGATGGAAATAGCAAGAGAACTCGCTGGATTCTCCCTTGGAGAAGCGGACATATTAAGGAGAGCCATGGGAAAGAAGGAAGCCTCTGTGATGGACGAGAAGAGACGTTCTTTCGTTGAAGGAACTCGACACAAAGGTATAGGCGAAGACGCTGCAAACCGGATATTCGACTTGATGGTTCCCTTCGCCGGCTATGGGTTCAACAAGTCCCATTCAACAGGATACGCTCTCATATCGTACAAGACTGCGTACTTGAAAACTCATTACCCGGCGATTTTCATGGCTGCCAACCTCACATCCGAAATGAACAACAGTACAAGGATTATGAACCTCATATCCGAGGCAAAACGAATGGGCTTAAGAATCCAACCACCCTGTGTGAATAGAAGCTTCTGGCAATTTAAGCCCAATTCGAAGCAAATCACCTTTGGTCTGGGAGCGGTCAAGAATGTGGGACAGGCTGCTGTCGAGGCCATCGTCGAGGAAAGACAGAAAGGAGAATTCGACTCCTTCTTCGATTTCCTGACCAGAATCAACCAGAGAGTAGTTAACAAGAGAATGCTCGAAAGCCTAATAAAGGTAGGTGCTCTCGACTCCATCAGTAAGAATCGTTCTAAACTGCTTATGTCCCTCCAGGACAATTTCGACCTCGTCTCCAAGCGGAGGTTGAGCAAGGGCCAGACCTCACTGTTTGAGGCTGCTACAGAAGCAACGGAATCGGAGCCTCAACAGTGGTCCAGAGGAGAGGCCCTGGCGAAAGAGAGAGAGGCTCTTGGATTCTATCTTTCGGGCCATCCCCTGGAGAAGTACAGGGACGAGTTCATTTCGTTTACCAACTGCGATTCCAGTCAACTCGAATGGTTTCGGGACGACAAAGACCTGCTCGTGGGGGGAATAATATCGAGGATCAGGACCACAATGGACAAGAAAGGCCGGAAGATGGCATTCCTGGTGCTTGAGGATTTCGAAGGAGAAATGGACGTCACTATCTTTGCGGATCTCTACCGGAAGAACCAGGAGTTAATAAGAAAGGATAGAATGCTTCTGTTGAGAGGCCGAAGAACTGCCAGAAATGATAGATTCAGCGTGAGAGCCGAGAAGCTAATTCCGCTCGAAGAAGTCCGCGACAGATATGTTGATAGACTCGAGATTTCTCTCAGAATTGTCGGCCTGGAGGAGTCCTTTCTCCAAAAGATCAAAGAGATTCTGCTCGCACATGCCGGTGACTGCAGGGTATTGATCACTCTACTGGGAGAAAAGAGGGAGAAACTGACGATACAGTCAAAATCCATTCGTGTCTCTGTCAACGACAGATTGCTGAAAGCGTTGAGAAAGCTTGTAGGCAATGGTGCAGTCAAGATGGGAGGAGCGATACAGTGAGATATTTGGCCCTGCTCCTGTTGTGTGGGCTGCCGGCCGCCGCTTTCTCACAGGTCGTAGAGTCCCTGGATCTTGTCGACTGCCCGACGCCTGGCCTTCTGATGAGTGCGGGATATCAACTCGACTTAACAATGGAACCGAACGGCGGTTCAATCTTCGCCCTCAGAATAGGCTTCTTGGACCGATTTCTTGTCGGTTTTGCGTACGGAGGAACAGAGATCATCGGTTCAGGTGAGCCTGAGTGGAATCCAAGAGTTGAGTTCATCACGAGAGCCAGGTTAATCGACGAACTCGACTACTTGCCTGCGGTCGCGGCTGGCTTCAATTCCCAGGGACATGGAGAATACTCGACGGACGATGGAAGATACGAGATGAAATCGAAGGGGTTCTATCTTGCGGCCGGGAAGAATCTGGAACTTCTTGGTCGCTTGGGGATTCATGGAGGTATCAACTACTCACTGGAGAGAAGTGATCAGGCGGCCCTCGATTTCTTCTTGGGAATTGAGAAGAATTTCTCCGACCAATTGGCCATAATAGGAGAATACGATCTTGCGCTGAACGACAATGAGGTAGATGGAAGATTTGGGGAGGGGAGTGGATACCTGAACTGTGCGCTCAAATGGTACATACATGAAGGCTTCTCCATAGACCTGACGTTCAAAAACGTGAACGGGAACAGCGTGGATACCAGAGTGAGACGTGGGCTCAAAATCACCTACGCAGGCTATTTATGAGACGTCCCCTCACATTGCGTCTATTCTTGTGCTGCGTCTCTCTTTCTGCATGCTGCATAATGGGTTCATGCTCGGAGAGGGAGCGCTCAGCTGGAGGGTTCAGCTCTTACCCCGACTCTCTTCTCCTCAATCCAGAAACTGTCACGCTCGATTCCGTTCTTCTTGACTCAACCTACCATCGCTTTACGCCAACTGGAGACTCACGCACGCTGCTGCTCGGATTCGAGGATGAGTACGAGGCGTGGGCTCTCTTCCGATTTGAGCGCAATTTCTCAAGTTATGACTCCGCACGAATAGAGCTATCTCCTGTTGGTGAATCTCTCGGCATATCGCTTGAATTTGGAGTGTACAGGGTTTTGGGAGAATGGGATGATTCAAGCGTCGTCTGGCCGTTTCAAGACTACGATCCCACGCCACTTGTTCAAGGCGCCTTGTCTGCCGCAGACACACTCATCGCAATTGAGTGCCCAGCTCCGGAAACCCTTATCACCGAAGATGATACAAGCTTAATCTGGAATGTACTCTTTCTGCCTACCTCAGGCGGAATGGCGATGTTGAATGCAAGAGAAGCAGAAGTCAAGCCGACAATCTGGTTTTATACAGATGATGACACTACGTTTGTGCATGCACGCCGAGACGCATATGTCAT
>SMTZ1_10004282_pt1 | contig 15281 bp, 11 predicted proteins | sample DeeMarSWOR136_30_FD_25667 | JGI IMG/M metagenome (IMG submission 25667)
TTTCCTCCCAGCATGCTTGGCTAAGGCCAGTGCTTCAGCAGATAAATCGTGCGTGTAATCTGCTAAAACCTGGGCAAACTCCTTTACCGCAGATTTGGAGACCCTTCTAGCTCCAGCCCTCCTCAAGATGCGTTCTAAAGGAGCTAAAGGTATATCTTTTTTCGGTGGTTTCGCCATAAACTAACACCTCTGTACATTTTTACGGGAAAAGGAACTATTTAAAGTTTTTTCTAGCCATTTGAAGAAAAATTCGAACTTATTAATCAAAATTGACCTTGTAAAGCTTTATTTCTGGGTTAGAATAGACTAATTGAAAGTGGTCTAAACCTTTACCATCGTAGAAATACGTCTTAGTGAAGATACTGTCTTTAATGGCTGGGGCGAAATAGATCAAATTCATGAAACTCGGGTCAATCCAAACTAAACCATCTATTTTTTCCAGATTGACTCCTGAATCTGACAGGTCTATATCTCGCATTTGACCGTCAGAGAAAAAGGTTACGTGATTGATTAGATATTGGTTGTTGTAGACTGGTAGTATATACAATTGTTTCTGAACCAATGACATCGTTAATCCAGAATAATCATAGACATAGATTGGGTTGCCCTGATCGTCTTGTTGTACTTCTTTTAAACCGAATACCCAAGGACACCATATCCACACACCCTTTCCTTGGTCAGCAAACTCACCACATGGAATTTGATCTGGCTCTGACTTTGGGGTAACAGCACAACAAACTCCAGGATTCTTCTGGAAATCTGCACCCGAACTTATAGGAGCTCTGTAGCCACCGAAATAATTCATCCAAGTGAATTTACCTATTAGGTCATTACTCGAAATGAAATACATCTCTGAAACAGATTCACATGCTTCTTCTGGAACTATATCACCGTATCTTTCTTTAACCTCTTGACATTGTTCTGGTGTTAACTGCATGTATTTTTCTAGAATATCTAGTGCTTCTGACTCATCACTCGTAGACATTATCTTGCCCATGTTCTGGATTCTAATATTATGGTCATATGGATAACAATCAGTAGGACTACAATGCGCTCCATCTGCATGCACACGTAAACCAGCATACCCACTAATTATGTGTCCTGGATCCCACCATGTGGCTACCAATGCTTTTTCATCAGCATTTTCTTTTAACCAGTCTAAAAGATCATACCAATTACCGCTTAGTTCCATTCCTTGTCCAGCGAGACCAAGTTGTATTGCATCGGAAACAAACATTAGAGCTAAGAGTGTCAAGATACCAAAAACAGTTGCACTTATTATATTTTTTCTTAGGCGTTTTACTAATTCACCTATAACATAACCAGTAGAGGCAGCAGTTGCACAAGAGAAAAGAAGGGAAAACCTGACTCCACGTAGAATTAGGTAGAATGTTATTAATGCAGCTACATACAGGAATATCTCTGCGTGATTAATCTTTATTTTTTTAATGAGTTTATACAGGACTAGTATTGGGAGGCCAAACAAGGTCATCAATGTCGGTAACAAGCCAACTCTGCCCGCAACAGAAAGGAACCCAGACTTTGTCAGAATGTTTATGAGTTGAAGTTCTGCTACTGAGACGTTAACGATCATTGGTGTACCAGCAATAGCAGTGAAACGAAGTCCGACTAAGATGGAAGAGAATATATTACTAGTGCCTAAGAAAAATGCAATAACATTCGTTACAAGTAAAACAATTGATAATGGTATGATGAACGGTTTTAATTCGGTTATAATAGTTTTTATTTCGACCTTTACTTTTCTTTGATGTATTATATTTTCTATTATTCTGAAGATAACGAGAATTGGGAGGAAGGCCATGAAAAGCATGAGTGTAATCCATCCAGCTCCCCAGTTGTAGACAAAGGCCAAATTGCCAAGAATAGCAAGAATATAATATGGGATTGATCTTTTTTCAAGAGCTAGAAATATAGTAAAAACTGAGAGGAAAAAGTAAAAAACTACAGTAGCATCAGTGTCACAATAACCTGCCATCGAAACACTGATGAATGCCGGTGCCAGTGTCGCGAATAAAGCAGTTACTAATCCGCCCCATTCATTCGTGAGGAATTTACCTAACAAATAAGCAGATATCACTGCTAAACCTGCCATTATCGCTGGAGCAAGTTTTGCTATTTCCATGAAAGGAATTGAGACAAAAAGAGAAGCGATTTTATAAAATAGTGCCATCGTGTAATTCCAGCCTTGAGATTTATAGTTTGGTCTACCTGGGGGAAAGAAACTTAACGAGTCCCATTCTGGTGCGCGAAAGTTGTTCTCCAAGATTTCCTTCGCATGTCTGTATTGCCAGAACGGGTCATAGTCGAGTACGGTTCTCGCCTCAAAAGTACTCATTCTAACCCACATCGAAAGAAAAATAAGTAATAGAATGCATGAAAGAACTATAATCGCCTTGAATGGTAATTTAAATTTTCTCATCCGGAATTCCCCTTTTAAAGTAAATACTGTAAAAGTACTTAAATTTGTATAGATTCTTTTAGAATATGAAAATTTTAATGACTCATGAACTGTTCCTGCCTAAATGCCATGGGGGCGGGGAAATAGTAGTTTATGAGATAACAAAAAGGCTTAAAGAGAATGGAATCGATATAAAAGTTTTGACTACTGGTAATCCATCCATAAAAGAATACAAAGGAATCAGAACTATTCGAATACCAATAAATCGATACTTAATGAATTTTGCTACACCTTTTGTTTGTAAACATGCTAAAGATGTCGATTTGATCCATACAAACAATTACAATGCGTGTTTTTCTTCTTGGTTGGCTGGTAAATGGTTGAACAAACCTGTTGTTTGTTGGGTTCATGAAGTTTTCAATGAAAAGTGGTTTAAAATGAGAGGCCTGATAGGAGGAACTTTATCGAGGATAGTAGAAAGGCTACAAGTGAGACATGATTATGACAGATTCTTATTTTTTGGTGAGCATATGAGACAGTCTGCAGTAAGAATAGGTATACCGTTCGAGAAGACTATTGTGATTAAACCTGGGGTAGAGTTTAAGAAATATAAGATGGGAGAAAAAGAACCATATGTCCTATTTGTCGGCAGTCTCATAAAAAGAAAGGGTTTAGATTACTTGATTCAAGCCGCAAAAGAGTTAAAAAATATTAGGTTTTTGATTGTTGGAGAGGGAGGAGAACGTGAGAGATTAGAATCGACAGCCCCAGATAATGTTCAGTTTCTTGGTTACGTCTCTAAAGAAAAATTGATAGACTTATATTCAAGGGCTTTAATTTTTTGTTTACCTTCTATAGGAGAAGGTTTTGGTCTAGTGTTATTAGAGGCAATGGCATCTGGTTGTGCGATAGTCTCTACTGTGCCTTTGGACTATGAAGGAATGAGAATAGGTATTGGAGATGTAGATGCTCTAACAAACTCTATAGAATATCTCATCAATAACCCTAAAGTTGCTTTGAAAATGGGAAGTGAAAATAGAGAAAAAGCAAAGGGATATAATTGGAGTGATTTTATAGATAAATTGGTTCAGGTTTATGAAGATGTCATTAGGAATTATTTATAAATTTTAAAGAATGAAGTGTATTTGGAGGGGAAAAAAATGAAGTATGGAGTAATCCCTTGCGCAGGCCAAGGTAAGCGAATGGGTTTTCTTAGCTATGTCCTTCCGAAAACTTTATTTCCTGTGTGGGAAAAACCTTTGCTTCATCTAATTGTTGAAAATATGCTAAAATTGGGTGTCGAAAAAATATTTTTCATAGTCAACTACAGAAAGGATATGGTAAGAGAATATTTGGAAAGAACTGAATTTTCAAGAAACTTTGAGCGTCATTTTATTGAACAAAAAGAGTTAAGGGGAATAGCCCATGCTATAAACTTGACTAAGGATTTTATAGATGATAATTTTATTTGTATTCTCGGTGACGACTTAACGATTGTGAAAGGTTTAGATAATCTCGTTAAGTGTTTTAATGATAATAATGCAATTCTTGTTGAGGGAGCCGTCCCGGAAAACAATAGAGAAGTTCTAAAATCAACTTGTAGCATTCAAATTGGTCCGGAAAACAAAATGATTGAAATAGTAGAGAAGCCAGAAGATCCACCATCAAACATAAGAGGCACAGGCATCTATCTGTTTTCACCAAAGATATTCGATTACATTGAAAAAACTCCTGTTTCCAACATCAGGAATGAAATAGAAATTACCGATACTATAAACCTGGTCGCCAAAGACAACAAAGCTTATTTTGGATTCATAGAAGGAATAAATGTCAATATCAATAGCATGAAGGATCTGTTTGAAGCATGGAAGTTGATGAAAAATGCTTAAGAAAGCAATAATCAAAGCATATTATTCTGACTCAATGAGAAGTGGGGTAAAATGGTTTTTCAGACGCATGCCTGTTAATCGGATACCTTATCCTCAATTCATAGAAGTTGAGGTCACAACAATGCCTTGTCCTATACGATGTAGAATATGTGAAAACCCTTATTTTTCTAATGAAGTAAGAAGGCAGATGAGTTTTGACGAATTTAAGTTAATTCTTGATCAATTCCCTAAACTGAAATGGCTTGGAGCAACTGGGATAGGTGAGGCCTGGACAAATCCAGATTACCCTAAAATGCTTAGATATGCAAAAAAAGAAAAAAAAGTTTTTATCGAAATGTACGACAATTTTTACTTTTTAGATAGGGATAGGATAAAATCATTAATAAAAAATGTTGACAAACTTTGGATTTCAATAGATGGGTGTACTAAAAAAACCTACGAAAAAATAAGAATTAATTCAAATTTTAAAAAAGTAGTTAACAATCTCCAAGCATTTTTTGAAATGAAAAAAAAATATAAAACAGACAAACCTAAGATAGATTTTCATTTTATTATAAATAAAATAAATTTAAACGAAGTTCCAGATTTTGTTGATTTTGTTGCAAGCTTCAACATACCGGGAGATTTTCTAATATTATTCACAAAGATTTTACATCCATTCAAAGAAGTTGCAGATATTTACGTGAATAAAATTCCTCCAAATATAATAAAGGAAACTGAGAAAAGAGCCAAAAAACATGGTATTTGGGTCCAATGGGCAGGAGATATTCCAACAACAGAAGCAAAGCATGCTTGGACTAAAAGCAAAGAACTGATGGATATCAAACACTGTATGGCTTGGGTTGAGCCATATTTCTGCTCTACTGGTCATGTATTCCCGTGTTGTGCTCAGAATGAGTTTGGAAAAAGGAAATGGCAAATAGAAAGATGTATGGGAAATATTTTTGAAACTAAAAATTTCAAGAAAATTTGGTTTGGGCCCAGATATACACAGCTAAAGAGAATGATAAGAGCTAACCTCACATCCCCATACTGTGTGGGATGCCCTGTTTATAAAACTTCATCAGTATCAAAAGTAGCTAATAAATTTTTGCCAAAATGATGTGATCCATGACATCTAAACTGTTTGTAAACCCTGATGTAGGAAGTAATAGAGAATTTCCTAACCTTTCATTAGCATACGCAACAACCCATTTTAATGCCAAAGTAATAGATATGAATACAAAACCAGAGCCGAGAGGTAGATTTCTGAATCGCAAAATAGATTTGCTCGGAATCTCGGTTCAACCTAGAGCCTGGGATGAAGCTCATCTGATAGCCGAAGAGTATAAGAAAAAATATCCTAAATCCAAGATTTGTTCCGTCAACACAAAAGCTATAGATGTTTTATGTTGTTATCCTTTTTTAAAGTTCGATAATGACTTGTCATTTGATGTTGACTTTTCGGACGAATTACCTTTCCCTAATTTTGAACTTTTCGATAGTTTTGATATATTTTTAAAAAACTGGAAGTCGGGGGAATGGAATTATCCCATACTTACGTCGATTGGATGTCCTTATTCTTGCATATATTGTGCGGCACGTTTAAGAAAGATGAAATTCAGAAGTATTGAGAATTGTGTAGAAGAACTCAAACAAGCAAAAAAAAGATGGGGAATAAAAAATTTCGAGGTATTGGATGATTGTTTTAATTTTAACAAAGATAGAGTATTGGAATTTTGTGAAGCTGTGAAACCTCTAAAACTTGGTTGGGTAACTTGTAACGGTTTAAGGGCAGATAGGTTTGACGAAGACACAGCGAAAGCCATGGCTGAAAGCGGAGTATTTTACCTGGGGTTTGGGATAGAGAGTGCAGATCCAGAAGTTTTAAAAACTATTAAAAAAGGTGAGACTTTAGAACAGATTGAGAATGCTATAGACATAGCAAAAAAATATTTCAAAAGAATATCTGGATATTTGATAATAGGCCTACCAGGTTCAAGTTATGAAAAGGATTTGAAGAATATAGAATGGATTTTAGACAAAGGTATAATAGCACACTTTTCCTTTCACGTACCGTTTGAGAAAGGAATTCAATATACAAAGGCCTGGACAGATCCACAATTTCATGGAGAAAAGGCTTATCCAATCTCAGAAGTATACCCAAAAGATTTACAAATGAGAGTATACATGATGACAGAAGCCATGAGAAGTGTTGATATAGGAAATTTAATTCCAAAGTTATTTACATCCTTCAGATACTCTCTCATTCACCGACCTTCACTCTTACCAAAACTCTTTGCTGTTGGAGTTAGGAGGATAATGGAAAGGTGGGGAAGATGAAGGTCGCTTTAGTAAATCCAGGTAAAAAATTTGAACTTGGAATTTCTGAACCATTAAATTTAGAATATATTGCATCTTTCCTCGAAAAAAATAAAATAGAGGTTAAGATTTTTGATGAATTGGCTGGCCAAGATGTATTAAAAGGAATTAAAAACTTCAATCCGGATTTTGTTGGAATAACTGCGACGACTCCTATTGCTCCCCGTGCTTATGATATCGGTGACTTTTGTAAAGAAATGGGTATCAAAACCATTATGGGCGGGGTTCATCCTTCTGTCCTCCCAAAAGAGGCTTTGAATCATTCGGATGTAGTTGTGATTGGAGATGGAGAAAAGGCTATGTTGGATATTGTTAAAGGTAAGGTTAAGTCCAGTATAGTTTCTGCTCCATGTATTAAAAATTTGGATGAACTTCCTTTCCCAGCGAGATATTTAGTTAATATGGAGTACTATTTGATGATCACAGGGAATGGATTTTTACATCATACTTCAATAAACACAAGAACTGGCGGGATAATTACAAGTAGAGGTTGCCCATTTAGTTGTATTTTTTGTTGGAACAGTATGAGAAAATCCCCTTTTAGGTGGCAAAGTGCTGAAAGAGTCATTACTGAAATTAAACAATTGATAGAAGAATACAGTATAGAAGCGCTTTTTTTCTTTGATGATAGTCTGTTTGCTGTTAGACCAAGACTTCATAAAATTTGTAGATTGATGAAAAAAGAAAGAATCAAAATTACATGGGGTTGTAATTCTAGAGTTGATCAAATAGATTTGAAGAGTCTTAGACTTGCATATGCCGCTGGGTGTAGAGAAATCAGTTTTGGGTTTGAGAGCGGCTCACAAAAAATATTAAATGTTTTGAACAAAAAGACGACAGTCGAACAAAATAAAAGAGCGATAAACCTTTGTAAAAAAGTTGGGATTATGGTTGATGGTAGCTTCATGATTGGTAACCCTACTGAGACGGTAGAAGATATAAGACTGACTCAAAAGTTCATAACTGAAAATGAGATAGATTTTGCAGGAATATGTATGACTACTCCATTTCCTGGCTCAAGACTTTGGGAATGGTGTAAGGAAAAAAATCTAATACCAAAAAATATTGATTGGTCAAAGTTTGATGTGACAGAACCTTCAACCCCTATATTAGCAAACACTGAAATGTCAAGAGAAAAAATTGAAAAACTTTTTTTTGAGACGGATAAATTGGTTTCTGGTATGAAAAAAAGAATTAGAATTTCGTGGATAATAAAGGAGACTTTAAAAAATCCGAAAAGAACAATCTCAATGATTAAAAGATCGAAGTCTCCTTTGAAGTACTTATTGAGGTTGGGGGTTTAGATGCACGTTTGTCATGTTTCTGATTTTATTGGTGGTGGAGCGAAAATGGCATGTGTAAGGCTTATGGATTCTTTAGAAAAAAAACATTATAAACAAACTTTACTAACTCCCAAGGACATAAAAACAATTCTTCCAGTAAAACTAAGATATATTTTCCCTTTTGACCTATTGGTTTTTTTTCATTCTTTATTTTTATTCAAAAAATTAAAACCTGATTTGATCCATTTACATAACTTTAAACTGTTCACTTTTTCAATTGTTCTTTCGGCAAAATTGTTAAGAATTCCTGTGGTTTTTTCTGTTTACGATTACTTTATTTTCTGTTCTTTCAGCATCCCTTTTAAACGGAGGGGGATAGTGAGCTTTTTAGTAGGTATAATCGAGCCAATCAGAAAACTTCTGATAAAACCTTTCCTTGGTATTATAGACAGTTTTATAGCGCTTTCTGAAAATTCGAGAGAAATTTTAATAAAGGGTAGCATCCCGACAGAGAAGATTTACAAAATTCCTTTAATCTTCAATTCAAATCAGATAGGTAAGATTAAATCAAAACCAGAAAATATTATTTTACAAATCGGATGGCTCGTTCCTTGGAAAGGATTCAGGCTTGCTATAGAAGCCCTACCAAAAGTTTTAGAAAAATCCGACATGACACTTGTTCATATAGGACCTTGGGTGGATGAAAACTACTTGAATGAAATAAAGGCTCTAATCGAAAAAAAACATCTAGGGTCTAAAGTTAAACTTTTAGGAAAAAGACCGTACAAAGAAGTGAAACAATGGTATTCCAAAGCTGAAGTAGTTTTAGTTTTAGAGACATGGCAGAATATGTCACCTTACGTTCTTTTAGAAGCGATGTTATCTGGGAAAACGATAGTCGCTTCTAAAATTGGTGGTATACCAGAAATCCTTGGAAATAGTGGTATTTTGTTTGATCCTGAAGGTGGTGAGTTAGGGGATAAAATAATTTTTGCCTTAAAACAACCAGACGAATTTGGAAAGAAAGCCAGGGAAAGGGCTTTAAATATTTTTGATGAAAAGAAGAATGTAAATAAAATAGAGAAATTATACAAAGATTTGGTGAAGTGAGAGATGCATTATAATATCCATGACATAGTCAAAATAAACTGTAATGTTAAGTATTTTCCAAAATTCTTTGAGACTGAAGAATTTACGAATCCTGATATTTTGATTAAACAGCACAATTTTAATTTTGACAAAGATAAACACAAAAAATTAGGATTGAAGTTTTATGGCGGAAAAAAGAACCTCTACTTAGAATACTTAGTTTACGGTATGCCGATTCAAAAACTATTGCTCAAGAATATATTCGGCAAAAAATCAGAAGTTCATTTTTCATATCTAACAAGAAAGTTTTTCGGTATAGAAAGTCTATTCAGTTTATTTTTGGAAATACAGCTACTCAAGAAAGGGTATACACTAATTCATGCTGGTGGGTTCGCAAAGGATGGAAAGGGTTATTTAATTCCATCTTGGTCAGAGATGGGGAAGTCATCTACTGTCTTTGCTTTGGCACCCAAGTTTAAAATGATGAGTGACGATTTGATCATACTCTCAAAGAAAGGGAGGTTATATTCCTATCCCATGAAATGCGGCATATTCTGGCATAGTAGGAACATACCACCAAACGTTTCTTTAAAAAATAAGTTAGAAATGAGTGTTAGATTCTTGATGGCGAAGTTGCCGCCATTATATCTGTATATAGATCCTTCCATAAGAGTTGATCTTACAGATTTATCAGAACTAGAGCCTAGTGCTAAGCTTGAAAAAACATATCTCTTAGATTGGGGTAATGGAGCAGAAAAAATGGATAAAGAGACGTGCATAAACAAGATCATAACTACAAGTGTTCTTACTTTACTATGGACTTTTGGGACAAGAGAGATATTCTCAGCGTATTGCTATTTGAATAATATGCCTTCAGATTTCATAGAGAGGCGTATGAGGTCCATATTGGAGAAAGGACTGAATGATGATATATTTTTGGTTAAAAGTAAGAAGAAAGATTTCTATAAATTCATAGAAAGGGATTTGAAAAGATAATGAAGGAGTTTCGATGAAAAGGGTCCTGATCATTGGTTTAGATGGAGCATCATGGGATTTGTTAACTCCTTGGATAAAAGAAAAAAAATTACCTACTTTAGAGAAACTGATGAAAAATGGGCTTTATGGAAACCTAAAAAGTGTCGTGCCTGCTCTGTCCGCGCCTGCTTGGACTTCTCTAGCTACCGGTAAAAATCCAGGAAAACATGGAATATTCGATTTTACAACATCTGATGGAGGAATTGTCAACTCGAATGATGTGAAGGGAGAAAGAATATGGGATATATTAAGTAAGAATGGTTTTTCTTGTTGTGTGATAAACTTCCCTATTACTTACCCGCCGCAAAAAATAAACGGATGTATGATATCCTCTTTTTTAACCCCACCTGGTAGAGAAGATTTTACTTATCCTCCTTTTTTGATAAACATGTTAAAAAAATATGATTACAAACTAGATCTAGAACTCGAAAAATACAAGTTGCCTAAAGATGTAGATCGAATTAAGAAATATCATCTTCGTTTTGAGTTGTTACCGGAAATTTATGATATTGTTAGAAAAAGGTTTGAAATAAGTATCAAATTAATGAAAGTAAAGAAGTGGGATTTTTTTGTAATAGTTTTAAAAATGACCGATTCGATTTGCCATCTTTTCTGGGATAGAAGAGATATTTTATTGGAGTTCTTCAAGGAACTGGATGAGCATATTAAAAAAATTATACAAGAATTTGAAAAAAATGGTGATGAATATTTCACATTCGTAGTTTCAGATCATGGCTTTGGGCCCGCGCCAACAAAATGTATCAACTTATATCCTCTGATAAAAGACCTTGTTGGCCCTCCATTAAAATGGAGACTTATGAGTTATCTTTCCAGTATACCTGGAGCAAATATAATAGTTTCAAGGATATCTAGGGTATGGATCATAAGAAAGGGAATTTTGAAAAAACAGAAACAACTGGGAGTAAAGTTATGGGGCATATATTTTAAAGATAAGAAGCTAAGAAAAAAAGTGATACAAAGACTTAGAGAAGTAAGAATACCTGAGGGGAGAGTGAAAGTTTTCAGAGGAGTATGGGAAAGAGAAGAAGTTTATAAGGGAAAACATGTGAGAGATGCACCTGATATAATATTTTTACCAAACCCAGACTATAAACCAGCATATTTACCTTCAAATAGGATATTCACAGAAGGTTTTTCTGTTATGCCGGGTGATCATACGTTTTATCCTGAAGGAATTCTAATCATCTCTGGAAAGAATTGTAAAAAAAATCATAAAATTAACATGAAGCTCATCGATATCACACCAACTATTCTTCGCTTGTTTGGTGTACCAATACCTGATAGCATAGATGGTAGACCTTTAAAAGAGGTATTATAAATAAAATCCAAATTTATAAAGTTGAAATTAATTATTAGGTAATAACATGGTGGAAAAAGAAATAACAATTGAAATTAAAAATCCTGAAATTCTGGCTCTAGTAATTATTTTATTAGTATTTTTTGTTTCGGAACTCAATGTAACTTTCAACAACCCTATCGTTTTCGGAGATGAGGGGTTTCATGCCAGGATAGCTCAATTAATATCCAAAAACGTAGAATATTATGTTTGGAGTCCTGTACACTACACTAAATTAACAAAAGAAGGATTTTCCAGACCACCTCTATTAAACATCCTAATAGCAAGTTTTTTACTTTTATTCGGTGGTTCTGAAGCATTGATTAATTTTTTAATCCCATTCATGGCTTTTTTAACCGGTTCATCTGCTTTCTTCTTAGGCAAAGAATTATACAATAAAGAAACGGGATTTATCACTGCGATCATAGCAGGCTCAATACCTGCTTTCGTAACATATTCAGTTCTAATATACACAGATATATTAGTCACTCTGTTTATCACGTTATTTTTCTTATTTTTTGTCTTGGGTATTAAAAGAGAGAAAACTGTTTACTTCATCATTTCAGGGGTATTCGGAGCATTCACATTTTTGACAAAAACATCAGGTATTGCCGTTTACATGTTTTTTTTCTTAGCGTTTTTATATCAAATAATACTGAAAAGAAAATACAACCTGATTAAAAAATACTTTATTCTATTCATCGTAATGACTATCATATTAACACCGTATTTTCTAAGAAACTTATATTATTATAAAACGCCAATATGTGATTTTCCATACGCGGGAAAATTTTTTGATATTAGTGGGTGCAGTGTTAGAGAATACGAAGAAGAATATAAATACGAAGAAGAACCACAACAAGTAGGAACAGAACAAAGCGTCTACAGACTGGGGATAACTAACTATCTAAATTTCGCATACGGTGGATTAGATGTTTTAGGCATTAGATTCCCTTGGGTTATTCTAGGTGTATTTTCAGGGTTATTCATACTTCTTTCAAAAAAAAGGATGGATGATGTTTTTGTATTGTTGATGTTATCTATTTTCTTATTAATTTTTTATTATGCCCCAGGAAGAGCAGAAGATGTTGCCAGATATACATTAGCATGGACCCCGTTTATAGCCTTACTAGCTGGGAAATGGTTTTCAGAAATCTATGAATTTATTAAAAAATATCAGAAGTACCTCGCCTTAATAGTCTTTGCTGTTGTCATCGTTTTAAGTTACCTTAATTTACAAAGTAAATTAGATGTAATGGCGCAAGTAAAACAATTCTCTCCACTATTTTTTGAAGCATCTGATTGGATTAAAGAAAATCTACCAGAGGATGTAACTTTATCAACAATATGGGGTCATAGGGCTGTTTATACTACTGAAAGAAATGCTATAGGTCGTATTCCAGACATTTATTTAAGTAGAGACGAAACCTATACACGAGATATTGCCAAGAAATTAGGAGTGACCCATCTTTTCATTCAAAAATTCAGTATAAGTGATCAAAATATAGCAGAACACTATAGGCTTGATTCTATTCAATTTTTCGAAGACAATCCTGAAACTTTTATAAAAGTGTATGAGAATGGACCACCATTAGAACAATGCTTACAACAAGGCGGATGTGATGGAAATATAATTTATGAAATAAATTATGATACTTCTTAATAAAATATAAATTAACATTAAAGTTAGATGTTCAAAATGATCAGTATAGTAGTTCCAACTTACAACGCCTCAAGGCACATAGAAAGAAACATTCGTAATCTTCTATCCAATGTCCCAAAAAATACAGAAATTATAGTTGTGGATGATGGCTCCACAGATTCCACAGTATCCATACTAAAACGATTTAAAAAAATTAAACTCATAACCAGAAAACATACCTCACCAGCAAAAGTGAGAAATGTCGGTTGGAGAAGAGTAAAGGGGGATATAGTCATTTTCCTGGATTCAGATTGTTATGTAACTAAAAATTGGTTTAAAGAGATGACCAACTCTTTAAAAGAGAAGGACATAATCGCAGTCTCTGGTGTTTATCTAACAAAACAAAAGAAACTAATCTCTCAATATATTCAACATCAAATCACTTACAGACAGTCTAGAGTAAAAAAATACACGGATAATTTAGCAAGTTATAGTCTAGCAGTTAAGAAAAAATTCTTAGTAAAAGTTGGTGGTTTTCCTGAGGTTTATAAGATTGCATCAGCAGAAGATACTGAATTGAGTTATAAACTGAAGAGGTTCGGGAAATTCATTTTAAATAAAAAAGCTAAAGTCTACCACAATCATTCTGAAAGTATAGAAAAATACCTAAAAAAACAATTCAATCATGGAAGATATAGAGTCTTACTATATCGAAGAGGGAACCCAGTAGGAGACAAATACGCTGATTTTAAAATTTTATCCCAACCAATACTTGCTTTTCTATCATTATTCTCGATCTTAAATCCATACTTTCTTTTTTTCTTGGTGGGTCTAATCATACTACAATTAACAGAAATTAAAACTAAATTGAATGAGTGGGAATTTGTTTTATTCTCAATGATAACAGGAACTATTCGAGCTTATGTTTGGATGTTAGGTATGATACAGGGGGTTTTAGAATTCGGAACTTAAACGAAATCTATAAAATTTTGATTGATTAAAGTGAGAATTTATGAGAATATTGACTTTAAACCCACCATTTTTACCTAATTTTTCGAGAGCCTCGAGATCCCCAGAAGTGACGAAGGGTGGATGTCTTTACTATCCTTATTGGTTAGCCTACGCTACTGGTGTGCTTGAAAAGGAAGGTTTTGATGTTAAGTTAATTGATGGGGTTGCAGCAGATTGGGGTATGCATGATGTGATGAAGTTCGTGGATAAATTTAAGCCAGACCTAACCGTGATATCAACATCTACTCCTAGCATTTTCAACGATAGGACACATGTAACAGCTTTACCTGGAGAGGCCTTGAAACGAAAGGGGATAGACTCGGTAGCAAGGGGTGAGTATGATTATACCATCAGAGACTTGGTATATACCTTAAAGTCTGGAAGACCACTCAAAAAAATAAAAGGTTTAAGTTTTAAGCAAAAGAGAAAGATCATTCATAACCCAAACAGGCCTTTAATCAAAGATCTGGATGAAATTCCTTTCGCGAGTAAAGTCTATGAAAGACATCTCGATATAAAGAGATATTTTTATCCTACAGTACAACATCCAGAAGTCACGATACTTACCTCTAGGGGATGTAAATTTCAATGCGCATTCTGTTTATATGCCAATATTTTTTGGAAAGGGACTTATAGATTTAGATCGGCCAAGAATGTTGCAGATGAATTAGAGTATATTGAGAATAATTTAGATGTGAAGGAAGTGATGTTTGAAGATGCTACTTTTTCCGCTGCTTATACTAAAGATAGGGTAAGAGAGATATGTAAAGAAATCATCAAAAGAAAAATTGAAATCGGTTGGGTTGCTAATAGCAGGGCAGATGTTGATTACGAAACTTTAAATTTAATGAAAAAAGCTGGTTGTAGGGAATTGTGTGTAGGATTTGAATCAGCAGAACAAGCAGTCTTGAACGGCATACCAAAAGGCTTAGTTCTTAGACAATCTAGAAAATTCATGGAAGCTGCCAATAATGCAGGAATAGTTGTTCACGGGTGTTTTATTCTAGGTTTGCCTGGTGAAACAAAAGAAACAGTAGAAAAAACTATAGATTTTGCCCTTGAGTTAGATCCTGAGACTATACAAGTATTCCCTATGATGGTTTATCCTGGTACTCCTGCATTTAAGTGGGCAGAAAAAAATGGTTTTTTGAGGACGAAGGATTGGTCTAAATGGATAAAGAATGATGGAACGCAT
>SMTZ1_10003756_pt1 | contig 15280 bp, 9 predicted proteins | sample DeeMarSWOR136_30_FD_25667 | JGI IMG/M metagenome (IMG submission 25667)
AGGTGAATATTCCTTCAGGCTATCTATAGGATACGGGCAGATATTCCTTGAGTTCAACCCAGTAGATATCCGACTCCATTCTGTCGATCCTTAGATCCCAGCCGTTGCTGCGGTTGAAGAACAGATATTTCTTGTCCGGTGATATTCTCGGTCCGTGCTCGATATAGGCAGTATTAATACGAGGGCCCAGATTTCGTGGTTTGGACCATGTTCCATCCGGCAAACGCAGGGTTAGATATATGTCCCGGTGTCCATAACCTCCCGGTAGATTTATGGAGGTGAATACCATAAAGGATTCATCCGGGGCAATACCGGGATCGCCTCCGTGTGGGTGATCCAAAAATATCTGTTCAGCCCGGGCCCAGGTGTTGTCCACAAAGGGGGCGAACCATATCCGGATTTTGCCATACTTGCGTTTGGAACCGAAGTACATACTGTTATTTATTGCCATACAGCATGTAACTTCCCAGGCGGGGGAACTTAGTGGTGGTCCGAGGCTCTGCGGTTTGGCCCAGCCATGTGCCGTCCGATCGCTGCGATACACATTACATTTGGACTCCGGACCAGAGGCTCTCGTAAAGTAAATACTATTGGCATCAGGAGATATACAGGGCGACCAGGGCGCCCAAAGATTCCATGGAATACTCTTTATATGCTCAGGAGCCGTCCAGCCCTGGTCAGTGTTTTCTGTGATAAAGACACCCGTGCCTCGCATGAAACAGAAGGTGTTGCCATCCGCAGAGAAGGTCCCCCAAGCTTCGTATTGGCGCAGCCCTGCATGACAGATCAGTCCGGGAGCAAAGACCTTAGCGATAGACCCGGGCGGTGTTTGTCCCAGATAAGGCCCCACGGCAAAAGGTTTAGCGAATACCTGGATAGAACCCACTGCCCAAAGAGCCACAAGCCAAACCATTTTTTTCATTGGCTGTTTCATAACAGATCTCCTTTCTAACTTGCCTGATATCACTTTAGGTTATCTATAAGATTCGGGTAAATACTCCTTAAGTTCAACCCAGTAGATGTCAGACGTGTCACGATATGGATTCTCTAACCATCCGTTACTACGGGTGAAGAACATGTATTTCTTGTCCGGTGAGATTCTCGCTCCGAATTCAAAAGACCCGGAATTAATCTTAGGACCAAGATTATGAGCTTTGCCCCAGGTACCATCCGGCTGTCGCAGAGTGAGGTACAGGTCTGTTGCGCCCAATCCTTCCGGCTGAATGGCGGTGAATACTATAAAGGACTCATCCGGAGCAATGCCCGGATAGTGGCCTTTTAAGTTAGCCATCTCCAAAGGGATCTTTATAGCCCGAGGCCAGGTGTTGTCAACAAAAGGGGCAATCCAAAAACCGCCTCGTACGGAATTAAAGATGATACTGTTATCCGCTGCCACAGAGAATCCACCAACCGCGAGCCTAAATGGTGGGCCTAATTCCTCAGGCAAAGACCATCCCTTGGACGTGCGTATACAGCGATGGAAACTCCAGCCTTTGGACCGAGGAGTTCTCCTCCGTCCCGATCTGGTGAAATGTTGGTCTATGAAGTAGATACTATTGGCATCCGGAGATAGACAGGGCGACCACGACAAGTTTGGAATACCTTTTATATGCTTAGGAACGGTCCAACCCTGGTCTGAATTTTCTGTGATATAGACTTTCCCGAGTTTTTTATAACAAAATGTGTTGCCATCAGCCGAGAAGCTCCCATGTCTTTCCTTTTGGTGCGGCCGTGTATCGCAGATCAGTCCGGGGGCAAAGACCTTAGCGATAGGCCCGGGCGGAGTCTGTCCTAAATAAGGTCCCTTGGCAAACGGCTCTGCCGGTGCCTGGACGGAACCAATTCCTGTTGTCTGCTTCGTAACAGATCTCATTTTCATAGGGCCCCTGTGCCCGTTTGCTACGCCTTCAGGCGATCTATATGATTCGGGTAGATATTCCTTGAGTTCGACCCAGTAGATATCACCCGTGTCGCTATTAGAATTGTAACCCCACCCGTTAGCGCGGGTGAAGAACATGTATTTCTTATCCGGGGAGATTCTCGCGAGGTATTCATAATACCCGGTATTAATTCGAGGACCCATATCCCGGGGTTTGCTCCAGGTACCATCGGCTCCTCGCAGGGTGAGGTAAAGGTTCGTTTCCGTTCCGCCCGGTGCTCCCGGTCGAATGGAGTAGAACACCATAAATGACTCATCCGGGGCAATCCCTGGATCATTCCCCAGTGGGTGATCTATCGAGAGATGTATGGCCCGAGGCCATGTGTTGTCCACAAAAGGGACGAACCATATACCGCTTTTTCCGTCCCACCCTTTGCGATTGGAACAGAGGTAGATATTATTATTCGCTGCTATAGAGCATGAAGTTTCCCTGACCAGAGAACTAACTGGCGGTCCGAGTAACTGTGGCTCGGACCATCCATGGGTTGTTCGGTCGCAGCGATACAGACCTAAGTGCTTGAGTCGCGGATTCTTAACGGCGGGAATAAAGTAAATACTATTGGCATCCGGAGACACACAGGGTGAAGCTACCCGGTTTGGAATACTCTCTATACGCTTAGGCACTGTCCAGCCCTGGTCCGTGTTTTCTGTGATAGAAACATAATAATTCCGGGAAAAACAAAAGGTGTTGCCATCAGCCGAGAAGGTCGCCCAGCCCTCTAGCTGGTGTGGCTGTGTATCGCTGATCAATCCGGGGGCAAAGATCTTAGGTATAGGGCCGGGCGGAGTCTGTCCCAGGTAAGGTCCCACGGCAAACGGCTTTCCGAACACCTGGATAGAACCTACTCCCAAAAAAGCCACAAGCCAAACAATGTTCTTCGTTATCTGCTTCATAACAGATTTCCCTTTACTAAGAGGAGAACTGGTTTCTAATGTGATCATCCCACAAAAAGAGATTTGTTTCATAAGAAAGCTAAGCGAAATGAATAAAAGAAATTGATTCTGCCTGAAACTTGTGTAAGCAGTGGCTGCGTGAGAGAAAGGCTATTGAATCAGCTCACGCAAAGTCTGTGTTTTCTGATTAAAATCAGCAACGTCTACTTAATCCGATAGAAGTAAAAAATTTCTGAGAAATATTCGTATTTTTGCAAAAAATTGGCGTTATTTCGGACCTGATATAGACAAATTTGACATCTGTGGAGACATTTTAGTGACACGATGTCCCCTTGTCTTGGCAGTGTTTTTTAGCTTCTGGAAGAGGTGATTTTGTGTCTGCTATGTCACTCTTGCACAGCTTCTGCTTTCGCCAGTTTTGCTCGCCACTCTTTGGCTTTTTCAGGTTTGTTCCAGGCTTCGTAGAGGTCGATTAAAATTAGGTCGGTTTTATCTTCGTATTGCCAGGATAAATAGAATGTAGTACTATAAATTTTATGAGCAAGTTGGGAGTATTCGATTAATAGCTCGCAAAAGACTCTGAACAAGAGAATACCTTAAATGAAACACTACAGTTTGTGCTATTTGCTTGTGTTGTTAGTATGCTACCCAGAGTATGCGGTTGCTACACAGCAAAATGCTATTCAAAACGAACCTGTTGAATTCTTGATGGAATCTGCAAAGGCCTATGTGGATCCATTTAACGAGATAGAAGTCGATGTGGTGTTCAACAAGGGGGAACTGAGGTGGCGAGTACCAGCTTTTTGGGCAGGCGGACAGCGATGGCGAGTTCGATTTGCTCCGCCTGAAGTCGGTACGTATAACTATCGTTGGGAGTGTACGGACAGAAGCAACAAGGATTTAAACAATAAGGAAGGTACTCTCAATGTAACCAGATACAATGGCAAGAATCCACTGTTAAAACATGGACATATCAAGGTCAGCAAGAACCATCGCTATTTTGAGCATGCAGATGGAACTCCTTTCTTCTGGCTGGGTGACACTTGGTGGAAGGGTTTGTGCAAAAGACTTGACTGGAAAGGTTTCCAGACACTCGCAGCTGACCGTATCGAGAAAGGTTTTACGGTGATTCAGATAGTTGCAGGTCTTTATCCTGATGAGCCACCATATGACAAACGAGGTGAGAACGAAGGTGGCTGGTGCTGGGAGAAAAATTACGCAAGGATCAATCCGAAATACTTTGAGTATATGGACCGGCGTATTCAGCACCTTGTCGATTCCGGACTTGTGCCATGCATTGTCGGCTGCTGGGGGTATTATATGCCGTGGATGGGTGTGGAGAAGATGAAAAAGCACTGGCGCAACCTTGTGGCACGATACGGGGCGTATCCGGTTGTCTGGTGCTTGGCCGGTGAGTGGACTATGTCCTACTACGTGCATCAGGAATTCCCACCTGGTACTGTGGATCAGACAAAAGGTTGGATCGAGCTTGCCCAATACGTAAGAGACATCGATCCTTATCGTCACCCGAAAACTCTGCACGAAGGTGCATCGGCTAGAAAGTTGGTGGAAGATCCCTATTTAATGGACTTCGATATGCCGCAGACCGGGCACAACGATTGGCTTGCTAAAAATAGCGTAAGGTCAGTTTCTACACTTCGTGCGACGAATCCACCTAAACCGGTATTAGTAGGTGAGGTAGTCTATGAGGGTCTTCAGCAGGCGAATTATCATCCTGTACAGCGGCATGTGTTCTGGTCGTGCTTGCTAAATGGTGCGTGTGGACATACCTATGGTGCAGACGGCATCTGGCAGATGAACGATCCCGGTAAGCCTCACGGGCCTTCACCTTTTGGCGGTACATACTCAGATATTCCTTGGGACGAGGCGATGAATCTTGAAGGATCGACACATGTTGGTATCGGCAAGAATCTCATTACGCGGTACGAGTGGTGGCGATTTGAGCCTAACCAAGACTGGGTCGAGCCGGCCGGCTCATATGCAGCTGGGATACCAAAAGAAATCAGGCTCATATATATTCCTCGCAGATTCTTCGAATGGTCGGGACCTAAGATTAAGAAACTCGAAAAAGATGTGACCTATCGAGCATTTTACTTCAATCCTGCCACCGCCAAGGAATATGATTTAGGACATGTTTCTAAGAGGATAGGTGGAGAAGAAGCAGACACTTGGCAAGCGCCATGGGTACCTATGGCACGGGACTGGGTGCTTGTGCTTGAGAAAGTTAAATAGACGCCATGTTTACCGAGAATGGAGACGATTGAAGCTTAGCCTATGTCTGATCAAACATGTAGTTCCATTAGCACACCGTTAAGACCCCTTCCATAATACTTCGGTAGATCAGAGATTTTTAAAAGTCTTACCGTGATGGCCCTAACACATCAATCCGGCTCTAAGAACGTGCGATTGACGAGGGTGAAGGTGATGAATTGATAGCTGGTCGTTTCGCCACGCTCCCAGAGGATGCCCACTCGGTCCGAATCGATGTTAACCAGATCCGAGTATGCGGCATACCCGGAATAGACGATGCGCGAAATAGCAAAGGAGACGCCCTCGTCGTAGCTGATGCGGATCTCCAGATTCGATCGAGCACCCAACGGCCCACCCGCAGGGATGGTGTGCAGGAGGCGATTCCGCTGCGCGTTGTTCTCTTCCTCCCGGGTGTAGCGTTCGATCGCTTCCGCGACTCGTGTGGAGGAGAAGAGCGTAGCAGGCTTTGTCCAATGCTCTCCACTGTTAGAACTCCTGGCCACCAAGCGATCGCCGCCGGAATTGGGACGCACTGACATCAAAAGCCAGCCGTCGCTCAACTCGACAATTTGCGCTTCGTTGACGGCCGCTTCGACCACCTCACCCGCATGCCATTCCGCGCCGTTATCGTCGCTGTAGAGAGCAAAACTCTGCGTCTTACCCACAGTACGCCGGGTAGCGGGGACGATTAGGCGTCCGGATCTCATCTGGATCCCGCTGCCAAGGTTTGGATAGATGTCGGATGAGCCGCGAAGCTCATACCGTGGTACTCGGATGCGTTGGGGTCGTGACCACGTTAGACCGCTGTCGTCACTGTACAACGCCCAGGCTTGAAAACTGCCCAGATTGCGGTCCACGAGTCTCGTATCGAACAGCCACAGACGGTCATTAGTGCGATCCACCAGCGCCACGGCGTTCGCGGCCGCAGTGCGGTCCTTCTCCAGATTACCCACGTCCGTGTCAGGATGCCGATCGAGGAGGATGAGCGTCGACCAGTTCTTTCCACCGTCCGTACAGCGCTTGTACACGAGGTCGATGTGCGTGCCGCCTGGATCCGACCTGTTGGTCAGCCGACCCTCGGCAAATGCATGTAGAGTCCCGTCAGCCGTCCGTGCAATGGATGGGATCCGAAACGTATGGTATCCTTCGGTTCCCGACACAAACACGTCCACGTGGGTCAACTGGTGATCCGCTGCCGCCAACCATTGCGACGTGAATCCCAACAAGATACATGTCAAAAGACCGCAATAGACTTTCATTTTTGACTCTCCGAAATATTTACGTAGTGTTCGTATATTTCACTTCTATTGGGCTAATCAAAAATTACTGTGATTATTGTCGGTTGCAACTGGATTTGATGCAAGCATGAATTCGTGGCAATTGGTACGAAGGTATGAAGCAGTATCGGCTTGATTAACAAGAGTCGGTTGTCTTAAATAATTGTTCTTGTTACAATGAAAACAGAATGAATCGAAGAAATTTTCTAAAAACACTCGGTTTCTGTGGATTGGGGCTCACATGCACCTCGTGTCTTTCCCAGAGACCGCAGGTCAAAAGTCAGAGGTCATCCACTAAAACAACCTTGAATCCTTCAAAACGCAACTCGAAGAAATTTAATTTCGTGTTGATTGTGGCTGATGACCTTGGCTATGGTGATATTGGTTGCTATGGCAATGAAAACAACAAAACACCCCACCTTGACGCAATGGCTGCTGAAGGTATGAAGTTTATTGATTTCCATTCCAACGGTCCAATGTGTTCGCCAACACGTGCTGCCCTGCTGACCGGACAATATCAGAATCGTTTTGGGCGTGCTTTTGAGAGCGCTCTATCTGCTAAAACCCATGCTAATATTGGATTGCCTCTTAAGGTTGTGACCATACCTGAAGTCTTAAAAAAGGCCGGGTATAAAACCGGCATGTTTGGTAAGTGGCATTTAGGCTATAACCTGCCTTATCTGCCAACACGACATGGCTTCGACGAATTTAGGGGTTTGCTGACAGGAGACGGTGATCATCATTCACATATCAGTCGTTCCGGGACCGAAGACTGGTGGCATGATGAGGGAATCAATATAGAAGATGGCTATAGTGTGGATTTGATTACTCAGCATAGCATCGATTTCATGGAAAGGAACAGAAAGAACCCATTCTTTCTTTATGTGGCTCATCTGGCAATCCACTTTCCATGGCAAGGTCCTGATGAGCATGCTCAAAGAGTAAAGGGCCAGAGTTATTGGAACCTTTCGAAGTTAGGGCCTCATAAGGAAGGAGAAATAGGACCGGTTGTGCGGCAAATGGTTGAGGCGGTGGATAGAAGCGTCGGCGAGATCATGGCTGCCCTGAAAAGACTTGGCCTTGAAGACAATACGTTCGTCTTTTTTACCTCTGACAATGGCGGCTATTTGGATTATAACGGTCGCTATAAAGGTGAAATATCAAGCAACGGCGCCCTACGCGGTCAAAAAGGGGATGTATTCGAAGGGGGTCATCGTGTACCAGCCATTGCCCTGTGGCCTGGCCGGGTCAAATCGGGGATTATTACGCAAGAAACTACGATGACCATGGACCTGATGCCTACCTATCTTGAGTTGGCTGGAGTAGAGGAGCCTGGACCAGTCAGTTATAATGCGTTGGATGGAAGAACGCTTACGCCGGTCCTCTTTGAGGGATTACCCATACCAAAACGTACTCTATTCTGGCGCAGGGGCAAGGAATGGGCCGCTCGTCGGGGACCTTGGAAGCTCGTTGGAGGTGACAAAGGCGAGATGATGCTCTTCAACCTTGAAGATGACATTTCAGAGCAGAAGAATCTTGCCAAGCAAAGACCTGACATCGTTGAGGAATTGCTGGCAGCGTACAAAGATTGGGAGAAAGATGTAGATTTACAAGGAGACAAACAATGAAATTTCACAAAATACTCGTAATCATAATTATCAGTGTGATTTTGTTTGGTTGTACGATGTCAGCATTAGAGGAAGGAGAGACTGAAATGCCTAATGTGGCACAACCGGGAGAGAATGGCTATGTCAAAGGGGAATTGATCTACTCACTCGACGACAAGCCGACACCGGAGTGTCATGCATCAACAATTGTGGAGACTAATTCAGTACTGGTCGCTGCCTGGTTTGCAGGATCAGAAGAAGGCAACCCAGATGTCGGCATTCATGTTGCCAGGCACAACGGTACAAAATGGCTGGAATCTGTTGAGGTTGTGAATGGAACGGAAGGCGAGGACAAGCACTACCCTTGTTGGAATCCGGTGCTCTTTCAGCCAAAGGAAGGACCATTAATGCTATTTTACAAAGTCGGACCGAATCCAAGAAATTGGTGGGGCATGTTGGTCACATCCAAAGACGACGGCGAGACCTGGTCGAAGCCGCGTAGACTCGGCAAGAGTAAGAAGCTTGGCAGCAATAGTAGTCTCATCGGTCCTGTGAAGAACAAGCCGATTCAACTCGAAGACGGCTCGATTCTTTGTCCGTCCAGTACCGAGCACGAAGGCTGGCGTGTTCACTTCGAGTTGACCAGGGACTTTGGTAAAACATGGAAGGTCATCGGGCCAATCAACGATGGAAGGGAATTCGGCGCTATCCAGCCAAGCATTCTGACCTACTCCGATGGGAGAATGCAGGTGCTTTGCCGCAGCCGTCAGAGTGTAATTACTCAGAGTTGGTCAGAAGATAATGGTAAGACATGGAGTAGGATGACAGCTACTGAACTTCCTAATCCTAACGCCGGTACCGACGCTGTTACGCTCAGAGACGGCCGTCAGCTGTTAGTTTATAATCACACGGTTCGAGGTGGGCCTTTTCCTTCCGGTCGCAATATGCTGAATGTAGCAATATCAAATAACGGCAAGAACTGGAGACCAGTACTCATTTTGGAACGAGCCAAAGGCGAGTACTCTTACCCGGCAGTTATCCAGGCTTCTGATGGCAGAGTACATATCACGTACACGTATAAGCGGCAATCCGTGAAACACGTCATTCTGAACCCGAAGCAAATCAAGTAGATGCACGGAATTTTAAAGGTTTTCCAAATGCTCACTTTGATTCATTAGGCCTTGCTCTATCAGCCGAACAGCTTAACCAGCCGAACCACCGTGGTACGGATCCGTATGCCCGGTGGTGTGACAGGGAAAGCCCGTAGTGGACAGGCTCTCAGGTTTCCATTATTATAGAATTGTAAGTGATGTGTGAGACATTTAGGATTATACAGCGAAGAATAATCTGCTGCAACGAGGCTCTGTTTAGTATGGTATTCATGATACTGCCACAAAGCCGCCAAATCCTAAAGCCAATCATTAAAAAATTAAGGAAAGAAGAGGTATACAAGGAATCTATGTCAGATTTCTCATGAAGAGGCCCTCGGGAAATGTTCATGGTGTGGTAAATTCATACCGGATGACACGCCTGTCCTTGGTTTCGGAGGGAAGAAACGACCAGGTGTCGACATTTCCGAGTTTGAGGGTGGAGCCATCCGGATTTCGTTGTTGACCGAGGATCGAGATGTTATTGCCATCATCACGGCAGCTGATTCCGAAGCCCGCCGGCATGGTTATGAATTCATGTTCATGGTCTGTTCAGAAAACTGTGCTTCAGAAATGAAGACGACGTTGGAGCACGAATGCACCTTAGGCGATGCATTCTTTAGTGAGTTCGACAGCATGCAAAACTAAAGGACTTCCAACAGCGATCTCAACTTCCGTTGCGGTAGAATAAGTGAGACAATTCGAGAATATAGTGTGATCGGTAGATTTTGCTTCAGTCACTTATGAAAAGCTCAAAGTCAAATACCACAATTCCTGTAGCCACGATTTTATTAAGGCGTCTATGTCACGGGATATCGGCCAATGTCACTCATTGATTGACGAAGTCCATTGAATACGATGTCAATAAATCTGCGTTTTCAGACCAAAATCCAGGGGTGCGAATCCAGTCAAAATTTAAAACGGACGGGTTTTTTGGCAGGCAATTGACAAATTTTTTGGGGTCTTCACCATCCCTCACAATGGCTTTGTCAATGTGCTTCAGGTCATTCGATTTCTCTCCTTCCTGCCATCCAAGCTACGGGGTCTCTGGTGTTACTGCCAGAAGGGGCAAGCCAATTACAGATCATATGTCTTTTTCTCTCAAACCTTTTTCAACGCCGATCAGCACAGAGTGGTGTTTGCGTATTACGGGAGTTTATCCTCGCTTTACTGATTTGTAGTGACTGACACATTTTTTCGTCACCATTTACTTAATCCGATAGAAGTAAAAAATTTCTGAGAAATATTTAAATTTTTGCAAAAAATTGACTTTTTTTAGGACTCGATATAGGCAAAATTGGGATTTGTAGTGACAAAATGGAGACACAGAGTCACTCAAAAATTGGGGTGTTTTTTAGCTTGTGAAAGAGGTTGACTTTGTGTCTGTTGTGTCATTCTTCCATTGCTTTTGTTTGTGGTAGTTTTGCTCGCCACTTCTCGGCTTCTTCGGGTTTGCCCCAGACTTCATAGAGTTCGATTAGATTTTTCCAAGACTCGATTGTGTGTGGGTGGGTGTCACTAAGTTTGAGGCGGCGGCCTTTGACGGCTTCAATTAGCAATGGCTCAGCTTCTTCATGCTGTCCTTGTTCTTTGTTGAGCACGGCTAAGTCATTCTTCGAATCTAGTGTTGATGGGTGGTCCTCACCCAGAATTTTCTTTCTACCTTCTAATGCATTGTCGAACAAGCGCTCGGCATCTTCATATTGCTTCTGTTTTCTGAGCACCACGCCGAGGGCATTTATGTAGTCGAAGGTAATGGGGTGGTTATCGCCCAACACATGACGGCTGATTTCCAGAGTCTTGCGTAATAAAGCCTCTGCGCCTTCGCTTTTCCCTTGGTCACCGTACAAATGAGCCAACCCGCCCATGCAGCAAAGGGTGTACGGGTGTTTGGCACCCCAAAGGCGAGAGGTGCCTTCCAGTATCTTTAAGAACGACTTCTCGGCTTGCTCATATCGACCTTGAGCTCGATACACCATAGCCAACGTATATTCATAAGTCGGTGTCCAAGGATGCTCAGGGCCCCAAACATCGTTGCTATCTTCCAACATTCTGATGGATAGTCGCTCTGCCTCTTCGTATTTACCTTGAGCCAGGTAAACTTTTGCAAGGTTACCTATCGCATGAAAAGTCAGGTCATAGTGTTCACCCTGTAAATAATGCTTAGCCTTTAATACCTTCAACAATAATTCCTCCGCTTGCTCATATCGACCCAAGTACCAATACGCTTCACCAAGAGCATTCGTTGTATGCAGTGTCTCCGGGTGTTCTGCGCCAAACGCTCGGCTCCGTACCTCAAGGACATTTGTCCAGGTTTGCCTCGTTTGCTCATAACGTCCCTGATATAAATAGACCCAGCCCAGTCGATTCAAGCATTTCAGTCTGACCTGGTGGGTTTTTGGAAGTTGCTCATTGTATATGTTACTGGCGTGCTCCAAATGGAGTGCAGCCTGATCATACCGGCCAAGTGCCAGGTATGTCCATCCAAGGGTTTCACTGATGGATGCTTCCACGAGAGGTTTATTTGGAAACTTGCTTTCAAGCTTTTGCGATGCGACATCAAGAACATACTCAACAGTTGCGTCCTGCCCCTTAAGATTGAGCGGACTGACCGATGCGAGGACATCGTTTCTAAGAAAATCAGCTATAGCTTCGGCCTCAGCGCGGGCGCGTGCCTGTCCAATAGCAAAAATTGTAGAAAAGACCATCCCTGCGACGAGGACAAATAGAACCGCTACAACGCCGATTACTGAGGTTCTGTGTCTTTGTGTGAACTTCTTGAACCGATAGGTTGTGCTCGGAGGGCCGGCAATGAGCGGTGCGTCCAATAGATAGCTCTCAATGTCGTCGGCAAGCTCAGAGGCCGACCGATAGCGCTCTGAGCGTTCCTTACGCATAGCTTTCAGTGGTACCCATTCGAGTTCCTTATGCAGGCATTTTACTAGTGCTGCGATCTCGGTGCGGCGACTTTCAGCTATTTTCTGAGCCCCTTGCCCCAGTCTTGTCAGTCGGGTGCTCGGCGTCTTGGGATCAGCTTCATGGATAACCTTGCGGATCTTTTCGATCCCACCTTCGCGAAGAGTATCGGAATCGAATGGTAAAATTCCTGTCAACAGGACATACAGCATCACGCCTAATGAATAGATATCCGAGCGGGTATCGATGTCCTCATTCGCCATATCTACCTGCTCAGGACTCATATATTCTGGCGTACCGAATAACTGGCCCTGCTCGGTATAGAGTGTTTTATCTGTCAGTGGCTGGTGGATCGCCTTGGCAACGCCGAAGTCGATAATCTTAGGGACTGCCCGGTCATCCTGCAATGTGATTAAAATATTTGACGGCTTGATATCGCGGTGAATGATTCCTTTTTGATGAGCATACTGGATTGCCTGACATACTTGCACAAACAGACGAAGTCGGTCTTCGATAGTCAGCTTGTGATGGTCACAATATTCGGTTATTGTCATGCCCTCGACGTACTCCATGACAAAGTAAGGTCGGCCGTTTTCTGTCGTGCCGGCATCATGGACATGAGCGATGTTCGGATGTTCTAAAAGAGCTAAAACCTGACGTTCCGCCTGAAATCGAGTAATAACGCGTTTTGAATCCATACCCGGCTTGATGACTTTTAAAGCGATCCGGCGTTTGATGGGGTGTTCCTGCTGAGCCAAATAGACTACACCCATACCACCTTCTCCAATTACACGAAGTAAGCGGTAGCGACCGATTTCGCTACCGGGCTTTTCATTCAGCAGATCCCAGGATGCTATAGGCTGGTCATTGTCGATGGATTCATCGCGTCCGAACAGCAGCAGGCGCCTAAGGCGTTCAGGCGGTACTCCGAATGTTGAGTCATTTGTCATTGTCAGTATCTTCTGTTCTCCGGTCAATCAGAGACCGTTTTATCCTGTCTTCTTATCTTTTCAGGGGGCGTCGGAGCCAGCGAGGAAACAACGTCCCCGTCCCTATTACTATCCCGCTGTTATGTGAAATCCTGCGCGCTTTTCGGTAAAAAACGTAAAATTTCTTCCAATTCATCGTCTACTTCATTTTTGGATATGACGCTATTGCGAATATGCCTCCACAGAGTCTCACGGAAACGTCTCTTAACCGTGATGATCATATTGGATCCTCGTCGAGTATCTTCAATGCCCAGGTGAGCACATATTTCATTCAGAGGAAGGGCTGTTGTGCCATCCAGAATCGGTTGTACAATCCTGGCGTGGAATATCTCCCAATGAGTCTGCAGACCCTCTTCGTTACAGTTCCTTTTTACGTCAGTAATTACCTGATCCAATAAAACCGAGACCCAGGTGTAATTATAAGCAGCATCCGGCTCACTTGCCGACAAATCCCGGGGTAATTCTGATTGTTCGATATTTTCGAGCGAGACGAGTTTGTCCTTGGGAATACGTATGCACGCTGTCTGCTTGGCGTTCTGATTTATGACATATTGATTCAGCGCATGGAGTAGAAATGACCGAAAGCGTCCTTTGGCCTGGTCCGAACGCTGAACCAGTTTACGGTTCAGCACGACCTCATGCAGGAAGCCCTGAGTCAGGTCTTTAGACTCTTCATTATTATAACCTTTGCGCCGCAGATAGCAGTAAACCGGCTTCCAGTATCTCCGGAGTAATAAACTAATAAGAGCCTGATCTCTGTCGTGTCCTGCCTGAATATTGTCGATAAGAGACCAGTGGGTTGTTAGAAAGGCCTCATGCACTCCACCCATGTCTGTCTTGTTATCACATCGCATTATGGGTTGCTCTCGATACTGAAAAAATTTCCACTACTTTGATTTTACTATATAAGCAATGCTTTATCAAGTGGTTACATCAATAATTCCCAAACTTGTGAGATAGATATTTTGCAAAATTCCGAAAAAACTGCGCAGTAAATGAAAATCCATCGGGAGTACATTAGGGAAGCACCAAGTTGCTCCTCTGCGAGGTGCGAAACCTCGCCGGCAGGTTCTACTAATCGAGAAAAGAAAGGATGGTGTAAAATGAAATTTTTTGATGATTACAGGATGAGATTGGACACCCATCTACCATTTTGGTAGCGACTTAGCACTTTTTAATAGCGGTAATATTATTACGATCTTCCCTTTCCAAACCAATAGACTAATGAAGGAGAAATAATCATGAAGCCTAAAAGAGATAAAAAGTTGATCTTGGCTGTGATCGGCCTTTGCACACTCTTGATGATGACAGGCTGGAGTGTCGTTGCCCAGGATAATAATAACTTGCCACCAGAGCCGTGGCAGGGTTGGCCATTCGAAGGAACATGGATATTCACTGCACCCCAACTTCCAGATGAAGTCTTCACGATACAGGTGAATCCGACAAACCAGCAAGCCGGGATTTCTTCTATCGTCCTCGATGTCATTAATCCGACCGGCAACTATTTCGGTCTGTTCCCGGATGCCGAGGATGAATCACCCTATGTCGGAACGGCGTTGAGAACGGGAATAAATACTTATGAATGGACCATAACAGCGTACCTGACTAAGGATGCAGAACCTTTCGATGTGATTACCTGGATCCACGTGGTTAGCGGTACCGTTGTGATGTTGGACCAGAATACTTTTGAAGTTGATTCCGTGATGTCAATTTACAGCGCTGTCGAACATCCAGGTCATGCATTTGGAGATATACCTGATCAAGATAAGGATTGTGACGGACTTCCTGATGAAGGGGAAGAGGGAGTTTTCTGTATCCGGTTTACAGGTGTGGGCAAGCGGATGCAATTGATGCCTCCGGGCCAGCCGTCACCATTGCCTGAGCTTCCCTAAACTTTGAGTAGGCCATTTCTAATAGAAACAAAACACACAAAGAGCTGACAGATCGAGAGGATTGCCAGCTCTTTTTTTTACTCCAAAGAAGAATTGCATGATCTATACATTTCACTCTCACCGTCTACTTAATCCGGCAAAAATGAAAAAATCTTTGAAATATCTTAAAATATTGGCTTTTTTTGGGACTTGATACAGGCAAAATAGGTATTTGTAGTGTCATTTTGGTGACACGATGTCCCCTTGTCTTGGCGGTGTTTTTCAGCTTCTGAAAGATGTGACTTTTTGAAAAATTCTGGGATTTTACAGCTCATGGGAAAGGTGTCTTTCGCGCATTCGCAATGGGC
>SMTZ1_10003757_pt1 | contig 15279 bp, 12 predicted proteins | sample DeeMarSWOR136_30_FD_25667 | JGI IMG/M metagenome (IMG submission 25667)
AATAAATCTGCCCGGTGCAACCGAATTCAAGAAATGAGACGATCAGGCCGGCGATAAACGAGCCGAAAATGATACCCCTGACCGCGGTTCTCTCTTTGATGTCACGGTGAATGCGTTGCTTGATACCCAGGGGTAACTGCAGGATCATTTTGCCATACGCGCCCTGGCGTGCATAGATGAAATCGCGCAGGCTCAATAATCCGAGGATCAAGGCAATGACACCAAAACACAAAAAGATGATTTTCGCAACAACATCATATCCAACCAGATAATTCAATAGGCTGTATGCACCTACGCCAATAAGGAAATAGGCAATGAACACGGCGGCAATAAAGGACACGGCCATGAAAATGATATCTCTACGCCTTCGTCCTATGAACAACAAATAACTGACAAAGAAAATGATTGTAGCAAAAGCACACGGGTTTACGCCATCGAGAAGCCCGGCGAACATTATGCCTAATAGTGAAAATCGGTCAAACCTCTGCAGGATACTTTTCTCAGCGGCACCTACGTCAAGGCTGTCTGTCACATGTTTACTGATTTGATGTTCTTTGATCAACGCGAAAATATTATCCGTTGTAATATCTTCTTTTATCAAATAGCCGCCACCAAAAATGACAATCGGCACCAGTAATCTTTGCTCCTGAGGCATAAAAACTTTTTCAGAAAGTGCCTCGAGCAGCACTTTATTGGTGTCATCAAAGATACTATACCTTACGATAACAATACTGTCTGTCTTTGCCAGGCTATTAAACATCGCGTCCAAACGACTGCATTCCTGGCAACCTGGCTGAAAAAAGTAGTGCAGCTGTATACGCCCAGTTACAACAGGCAATGTATCTTTTACTAAAACTGGTTTAGGCGGCTCTTTTTGCTGCCTATTTGCCAGATACTTCAAAACATCATCCATTTTCTCGTATATTTCTTCAGGACCATAAAAGGCCGAATCATCGATGAAGATAACCGGCAGATCGTCACCGGTTTGGCCAAGTGCCTGCTCCATTCTTTCCAGAAGCTGGTAATTGGCTAACAAATCAATGTCATACTTTTTTAACGTGAATGTATATTTCGCCTGAAGCTTGGGGATGTCACTGAGCAGAATATCCATACAGTGCCCGCACGACGGACGATAGAAGAAATGAAGCGGAGGGCTACTCGCGTTTTGGCTATTGAGCAGCAAGCCAATATACAAAAATATCATGCAGTGGTTTTTTGGGAGAATTGCCTAGAGTTAATGGATAGAGTAACTAAGTGAGCAGAAAATATCGTCACTAGATGAGTTTTCATAATTAGATATGGGTCGTGCAGGATTTGAACCTGCGGCCACCGGATTAAAAATCCGATGCTCTACCAACTGAGCTAACGACCCGCATACCATTATACCGAATAGTGCAGGAGTGTCAATATAACTCATGCACAGAGCATAGAGCAAAGCGCATGGGGCATGGCGATTGAAATTTCGGATATCGAATTGCGAAAATACTCTGATACTGGATACTGCATCATCACAAATGCATATCAGTAAATCAGAAGATCAGTGGGATGAATATCAGAGAACCAGACTATCAGCGACAGAACACGGATGGTCGGTTCGCCCTTCCGGATGCGCTGCTATTCTGATATGCTACCTACTGATATTCTGTTATCCTGATCCGCCTATGTTTGTGTTTCTGTCATTGGTTCTCAACTTCGTTCGAACAGTAAACCGCTTTCTAGTCTTCGAGTGAGCGGAGAGAGTCGAGAAGCGTCACCATGGATTCCCCGGATAAACCGGAGAATGACACGACAGGATGGTTGTGAATACGTAACCGTCGCCTTTTCGGACGAAACGGGATTCGTTACCGTTGCCCAATGACTAAGTCTGTGAGAACCCTAGCTTGGAGTAGTATTTCTTATAAAAGCTACGATAAGCACCGGTTTGGGTGTTCTTCAACCATTCAGCGTTATCTTGATACCAGCGAATGGTCTTCTTAATACCCTGTTCAAAGGATATCTTTGGTTGCCACCCCAGGTTCTTACTTATCTTTGATATGGATAAGGCATATCTACGGTCGTGACCTGGACGATCCTTAACGCGCACAATGAGGTCACGTGGTTTTCCTAAAATACCCAATATCTTATGCACAACACACGTATTTGTGCGTTCGTACTGCCCGCCGATATTGTATATCTCACCAATTTTGCCTTTGTGGAAAACTGTATCGATTGCCCGGCAGTTGTCCTCAACATAGATCCAATCTCTAACATGCATGCCGTCGCCATATAAAGGAATTTTCTTGTTTCTTAGGGCATTGAAGACAATCAAGGGCACAAACTTTTCTGGAAACTGGTACGGTCCGTAATTGTTCGAGGAACGTGTAATAAGCACAGGGAGTCTATAGGTCTTATAGTAAGCAATCGTTAAACCGTCGGCTGCAGCCTTACTCGCCGAATACGGACTGGATGGATCCAGATTACTCGTCTCCCGGAATTTGCCCCGCAGGATCGATCCGTAGACCTCATCCGTGGATATTTGAAGGTACTTCTTGACTCCATACTCCAGGGCGCAGTTGAGCAACACGCCAACACCCTGGATATTGGTCTTTATGAACGGTGCCGGTGCTGAAATGCTCCGGTCAACAAAACTCTCTGCGGCGAAATTGATTACGGCATCGGGCTCAAAGCGCCTGAATACCTTTTTCATCAGCGCTGCATTACTTATGTCCGCTTTTACAAACCGATAACTCTTCTTTTTCTCAAATCCCTTCAAGTTCTCGAGATTTCCAGCATAGGTTAACTTATCGAGATTAATAATCTCATAAGATGGATGTTTCTTGAAGAAATATCGAATGAAGTTTGACCCGATGAATCCGCAGCCACCAGTTATCAATACTTTCATTATACAGACTCTAATATGGGGGCTTACTATCCATCCTTACGCGACCAGTCGTAAGGGATATCTGAACCATGAGGCGGTTTGCGGTATTCATCAGGATTTTCGTAGTCATAACACTCAGTCACGGTATTAACGATCATTGCCTCATGGTCACTAATACACTTGAATCCATGCCAAACAAATTTGGGTATATGTAGCAAAATATGATTGTGGTCGCCGATGAAAAATTCGTTTATCACCCCTTTGGTCGGACTATCATCACGGTCATCATACAGTACAATCTTGACCATGCCCATGAGCGCGGTCATGTTATCATCCTGGATTTTGTGACAATGCCATGCTTTCACAACATCCGGATATGCAGTTGTTACATAAACTTGCCCGAATTTCGAAAATTCTCTGTCATCGGCGCGCAGTATTTCCATTAACCGACCTCTCTCATCCGATATTAATTTGAGGTTTTTCACCGTGACTCCGTGAATCAGCTGTTTACCCGCCATCAACTACTCCAATCATTTTTTAATCTCAACGTAACTCTGATCGCCTAGGATAAACTTATGGGTTCTGGGCGATTCATCGATCTGGTTGATCACAACATTCTTGCCCAGGATCGAACGGTCAATGCGTTTCTCGAGATTACGAACTGTAGCGCCGTCCATTATCACACTACACTCAACCTCTGAATTTTCGATTGTTACATTGTTGCCAATTGAAGAAAAAGGACCAATATAGGCCCGGATGATTTTGGCCTTCTCGCCGATAATTGCCGGACCTCGGATAATACTTCTTTCAACAAGGGCTCCTTTTTCTATTCTGACCCGGCCGTTAATATTGGAATCAACTATCTTTCCCTGGTTTTCCGATTCAATATCCTCCAAAATTAACAGATTCGCATCAATTATATCTTCAGGTTTGCCAGTATCTTTCCACCACCCCTGGACAGTTTGTGATTCGACCCGGTAATTGTTGTCCAGAAGCCACTGGATTGCGTCGGTGATCTCCAGTTCATTACGCCAGGACGGTTTAATATTCTCAATTGCCTTGAAAATCTCTTTATCAAAGAGATATATGCCAACCAAAGCTAGATTCGAAGGCGGCTCTTTGGGTTTTTCGATCAACTTCTTGACCGCGCCTTTTTCATCGATCACGGCAACACCAAATTCCTGCGGATTAGTCACCTTGGTGAGAAGAATCAACGCATTGGGTTTGTTTTTCTGAAACTGCTTGACAAGATAACTGAGATTGTCCTTCAATATATTATCTCCTAGGTACATGACAAATGGCTCATCCGCGATGAAATCCCTCGAGATCTTAATTGCATGGGCAAGTCCTAAGGGGGCCTCCTGGGGTATGTACTGGATTCTAGCATTCCATTTGTCGCCGTTACCCACAACATCCTTTACTTCCTGCCTGGTTTCACCAACAACAACACCTATTTCGTTAATCCCTACAGTTGTTAACGCTTCAATTCCATAATAAATAATGGGTTTGTTCGCAATTGGGATCAGCTGCTTGGCTCCAGTATACGTTAGGGGCCTCAGACGCGTTCCAAAGCCACCAGATAGAATCAAGCCTTTCATAGACTACAGTATAACACGCTTTGCATGAATGTCAAGGTACAGGAGATCTGACTCCTCGCCGTTTTTCCGACACCGAAATTCCATCTTTGCGAGGAATCCCGCTTCGTTGATAGTTTTGGTATATGATGCGGGAGGACGAAGCAATCTCTGCACTAAAAAAGTCCCAAGCAATCATATGATTGGTGCTTCCAGCTATACCAAGATTGCCCCGCAATGACAAGAATCATAACGCTATGAAGAACAATATCGGCAACGCTTTACAAGAAGTGGAGAGCATTCAGCCAAAAGATGGCTCACCAACGAATTCAGCAAGCGCGTCTCCCCAATTCCTCAACTCTTGTCTGGACAAAATCTCATAGTATTGCGAGGCTAGGGGTGAGTATTTTGGCCTCGGCGCGGGTAGATTGAGGTCTTCAGCCTTAATCGGCCTAATTTCGGTATTGAATCTCATTATTTCTTTTGCCTTGAGCAAAAAATCCAGAAATGAACCTTCACCTTTATTCACGATATGAAAAACACCGAAACTCTCTGATTTCATGACTAAGAACAAGGCTTCGGCTAAATCTACAGTATAGGTAAAGGAAGCACATCGATTACATACTGCGTCAAGAAATTCAGGTTTTTCTTCACTGTTTAAGAATCTAGAAACAAAATTCTTTGAATATTTTCCGAATAACCAGGATGTTCGTATAATGAAGTGACGGTTGCAGGTCTCTTTTATATAGTTTTCCCCCAGCAATTTTGACCTCCCGTATGTATTAATAGGATTTGGTGTACTATGTTCAGTGTACGGCTCCTCATCATTGCCATCAAAAATGAAGTTTGTGCTCGTATACAGTATTTTTGCACCAATTTTACCCGCGATTATTCCTAATCCAAGACTACTCAAGGCATTAACGCGCAATGCAGTCTCTGGATCTTCTTCGCATTTATCAACATCACTTATCGCAGCAAAGTGCAGGATCACATCGGGATGATAATGGAGCAGCGCATCATAGGTCTTTCTGAAATCAGTCACATCGAGCTGATCGATGTCAGTAGCCAGATGATCAATCCCTTTCCGGTCTAACAGCCCTATCATTTCCTGTCCCAGGGCACCATTGGCGCCACTGACAAAGATTTTCATCCGGACATTATAGCTTTATCCAAAATGATTGTCAATTAATATGTTTTTCTTGACTTCCTTGAGTTCTTGAATATCATTGATTCGGTAATTGAGCTTCTTTGAAGGAATTTGGCTAAATCATTTAATAAATTTACTATCGTAGCATAATTTATGAATATCAATATTCGTCGATATTTAAAAGGAGGAAAAACATGGCGGATAAGAAAGCAGATTTGGCAGGCCCCGGTATTGGAACGTACGAAGAAGTAGAGAAGATTCTTCCGAATGATTACCTACCACTGTTGCCACCTCTGGAGAGAATGAAGGCTTTATATGAGATCAAAGACTACATTGAGAAGAACCTGTGCAAGGAATTGAATCTTGCTATGGTTCAGGTGCCTTTGATCGTGACGGTTGAGAGTGGCGTTAATGACATGTTAGATCGCGATGGGTCCCGCACACCAATCGAGTTCAACTGCGGGTTAGGCCTTGAGAAGCCAATACGTGCTTCGATTGTCCAGGCCGCCACCAAATGGAAGCGCCCGGCGCTGCGGCAGTTTGATTGCAAGGCCGGCCAAGGCATAAACACTGACATGAGGGCGGTGCGCAAGGACTATTTCCTTGATCACGACCACAGCTCATATGTCGACCAATGGGACTGGGAGCGCGTAATGACCATGGAACAACGCAATCTGGATTTTCTAAAAGACATCGTGAAAAAGATCTGGAAGGTAATCTATGGCGCGAATAAACATGCACAGGATCTTTTCCCCCAGCTCAAGACAGACAAATACCCGGAAATTCCTGAAGAGCTGACCTTTCTTCATGCCGAGGAGATTCTTGACATGTTTCCTGACCTGCCCCGCAAGCAACGTGAGACTCAGGTACTGCAGAAGTATCCAGCGATATTTATTATTGGAGTCGGATATCCGTTGAAAGATGGTTACCCTCACGAAATGAGGGCTGCGGACTACGATGACTGGATCACTGAAGTAAAACATAAAGACGGAAAAGTCACGCACGGACTCAACGGCGATATTCTGGTGTGGAATCCGGTCACAAAGAGACGTCACGAACTGACATCAATGGGCATACGGGTCACCAAAGAAACGCTCAAACAACAACTGGAGATGGCCGGACAAATGGATTTTCTCGAGTTACCATATCACCAAGCGATTCTTAATGATGAAATACCTTTGAGTATCGGTGGCGGGATTGGACAATCGCGCACTTATATGTATATATTACGAACCGCGCATCTTGGGGAAACGAGTGTCACGATTTGGCCAAAAGTGCTCAAGGATATGTGCGCGAAACGGAATATTCACGTGCTTGAGTAAACGTCTGATGCAGATTGGGATAATAAAAAAGGGCGCCGTACGGCGCCCTTTTTTTCACTTATATCGTGATTATTCTTTAACCACAAATTCCACACGTCGGTTTCTGGCTCTTCCAGCATCACTATCGTTTGAGGCAACAGGGATTGATTCACCGTAGCCGCGGGCCATTAGCCGGTCCGGGTTTATGCCGTGATTGATCACAAGATAATCCTTCACTGAGTTCGCACGGGCATTTGACAGTTTCAAGTTGTATTCATCGCTGCCTTTGCTGTCGGTATGCCCCTGTGCTTCGATTTTGACATCAGGATTGCCTGCAAATACGATCTTTATCGTTTCCGCTGCACCGTCTAAGATAGAGTAGGATTCGGGTTTGATGTCAGACTTGTTGAATTCGAAATAGACTTCGGGTAGCACAATTTTGAATTCCTTCTTCACTAATGCTATCTCGATCTCAAGAGTCTTGGCTGCTTCAATATCGATCACTCGCTCATAAGGTAGATAGGCCTCATCCTCAGCCATGACCTTAAGAGTGTAGACACCAGCACCCAGAGTTTTCTCATACATACCGGTGACTTTCTCAGCTGGCATATCACCGACCATCACGTCACTGGCAACTGGTTCCTTGGTTTCAATATCAACAATATTGAGGATCAGATTACCTTCTTTCGGAATATGCTTCAAGGCGATGGTAATCGGGGTAACTTCACCAGCTTTAACAAGCAGTCCGACCTCGTACGGTTCATAGTCAACTGCTTTGGCCTGCAGTTTATAAGCACCAGGAGTCAACTGCATGAAACTGAATTGCCCCATCTCATCGCTATCCATCGATTTAACCAGCATGCCCTCTTCAAATATGCCAATGTTCGCAACAAGGTTGTCTCCTGTTTCATCATCAAGCACCTTGCCGGCAATGTCGCCAAAGACCGGTTCAGGCATGAAATCGGCAGTGTATGAAAAGCCGAAAATCGCTGCCCAGGGCGGCGCTACACCCCAACCTGTAGCAATGTTAAAGCTGTCGGTTTGAGCGGTTGGGAAGCTTCGTTCGTTCTCTCCTTCCCAGGCACGTATATCAACTGCGAAGTTGATGTGGAAGTTCTTACTTGGCCGGAAGCTTATGCCGGGTGTGATATAAACCTGGTTCGGACCCCAAAGCGAGTCATCCATAAATGTGAAGAACTGGTCTTTGCCACTGTAGTCAATGCCACTGACCTCCACAAATGGTATGATTCCTGCCGAATGAATACTCAATGCAGCATTATAGATACTGGCGTTATTTCGGAGACCACCGCCCTCAGCATTTCGGAAGACGTATCCAAAGTTCAGGTCCAGATGAAGTAAGCCCGTCTTTGCCGTTAGCAGACCGATTGCGCCATAATCAATGTTATCACTGGAGAAATATCTGAACAGACCACCTGGGTTTGTATACGCCTCGTTGAAGATCGGATAATTCTCGACCAGTGTACCGACCTCAGAGAGGTCCCGATCCTCACCGGTCGGGATTGACACAAAACCATACAAGCCATACTTAAAAGTTTCTGCGCCGAAGCTAAACTTCAGACCCACCTGGGTATCGCCAAAACCAATACTGGCTCGATTTGTATCCGTACCTGAATAGTCGATGCCATCTCCATGGTAGGACCCGGCAACATTGAATGAAAACCAGTCAGCCGGGGCATAACCGATGTAGAGACTAACGTCACCGCCACCATACACCGCACTGTCGCCAACCAGGGCATTACCGATCGGGTCGCCGGTTGTGGTTGCCAGACGCTCTTCAGTGAACCCTCTCATATAGAAGCCGAGGCCAAAGGTACCGGCTGATCCGTTATCTGCAGATATAGTGCGGAATAGCCCCATAGTACCTTGATAATTGGGCATTGCAAATGCTACTGCGGCAATGACCAATGCCAATACGTATCTTTTTAGATGCATAGAACCTCCTTTTTGTTGTTTAATACTATGGTCATTGTATTCCTTTTCAAACAGAAGTCAATGGTGCAATCTATATTCCATTAGAGTTTTTGAATCCAGATATCCCTTTTTCCACTGTGCTGCGTGTTGAATCGCATAACTCGAAAATTTCCGCATAGTCCCCTTATTTCTTCATCTGTGTAGAAACGCCACAGCATGTTCTTGAATTCACCCGCTATATAATGTCTCGTTCCGTCATCGAGCATTGTATAAGTGTCGCTGTCTTTTTCTGGCCCGTCAAAAGACACATAGGCAATACCGCCCCGTTTCAGTACCCGACCGATATTACTCATTGCTACTTGTGCATCCTCACGCATCATATGATCTAATACGGAGTTGCATATTACGGCATCGAACTCAGATTCAGAGATAATATCCTGGACTGTATTGATTTCACAATCAATGACCAGTGATTCTTCAGTCGACCATTTCTTTAAGATCCCTATTGCCGACCGTGCATAATCAACGGCTTTTACAGAAAATCCAGCACGTGCAAGCACGATACTCCAATGCCCGTACCCGCAGCCCAAATCGAGAATATTTCTTACGTCGTTTTCATGCAGCCATTGGATTAAGGGTTTCCAATCTTTTTCAGCGAGTCTCTGGTAATCACAATCTGATTTATCAAAGCATTTCTCCCAAAATTCCTGGTTTTTTCGCTTAATCGCGGACAAGTCCACGGTCATCTCTTTTCACCGCTATCATTATGTCAATTGCCTGAATGACAAAATGATATCACTCTTGTTTTTCGATGACCACGACGAGACGCTCAAGATCCTGCATTACGCGCTTCACAATGTCAGCCTTGATCCAATACAAATGCTGCCGCCACCTGACCTCGTATCTTACCAGATCCAAGTTTCTGAGCACCCGTAACACCTGGGAGACGGTCGCAATATGGAGTCCCAGAACATCAGCGAGTTCTTCAGGGGTTCGTTTCTTATCCCGCAACAGAGTCAACACTTCATAAGCAGTTGGATTGCCCAGTGCGCGGCAGATTCTTGACGCCCGGTATCTATTTTCCGGCATTTTCTTCTTCATGACATTATTATACATCATTCAATCATTTTGTCAATTGCCTAAATTGTAAAATGACAAACGACAAAGTAGACATGGACTAAAGAAGCCAATGTGCAAATAGAATTAACGAGTGTAAAACCTATACTCAACGGTAGCTTAAAATAGGGGTGTTCGACTAAAACAGGGGATCGTTAATTTGCCTAATCTACAATAAATTCGAGGTCAGGTTTACTACCCAGGGTAGCAACTACTGAACAATATTTGTCCCGCGAGAGTTCAAATGACCGGAGCAAATCCTCTCGTTTATAATCACCCTCACATTTCATCCTTACGGTGATCTTTGTATATTTATGGGGATGGTTTTCCGCCCGAATGCCGGCTGCTTCGATGGTAAAGCTACTGATCTTACCGCCCTTTTTCTCCAGAATACCAACAATATCCATGCCCATGCATCCAGCCAAAGATACCAACATAAGGTCCATTGGTCTGAAGCCTTGATCAAAACCTCCGAATTCCTTTTCCGTATCGATTATGATCTTGTGATTATGATCGTCATCGACCTCAAATTGCAGCCCGCGGGTTTGAGTCAATTTCACCATTGTGCCACCTTATCCAGAAATGCTATTCTTCCAGCAGCGCATTGACCAACTGATCAAACTGTACCTCAAGCTCGGGAGCAAAACCGACCTGGGTCTTTCTAACATTCCCTTTCTTATCCAAGAATATAGTCTTAGGGATTCCAGAAACCTGATAGGCTTTCGCAATCTCCTTATTTCCGACGAGCACTGGATAAGGGATTTTCATCTGTTTGCTGTAATCCCGCAAAGCCTGCTCATCATTATCCAGACTAATGCCCAATATTGCAAAACCCTGCTCGTGATACTTCTCGTAGAGCTTAATAAAAGCAGGAATGCTGTTCCTGCACGGCGGGCACCAGGTAGCCCAGAAATCAATAACAACGACTTGGCCTTTAAATTCTGAAAGTGTGTATTCAACACCATCAATTGAGTAAAGGGTGAAATCGGCGGTATCAGATTGTTTTGCCTGTTCTCTCGAACCACAGGCGACCGCGATCATTCCTAGAATAAGGGCCACTCTCAAAATACTCTTGATCATGTTTTCTCCTCAATAGCAGCTGTATGTTTTTCCAGCTTCTTTACAATCTGTTCCTTGGGCAACGCGCCAATGATTCTCTCAACTTCCTTGCCGCTTTTGAATACAAGCATGGTTGGGATATTTTGGATAACATATTCATTGGCGGTTTTGATTTCGTTGTCGACGTTCACTTTTCCGATCTTGATCTTGCCATCATACTCTTTGGCAATTTCTTCTAGAACTGGTGCCACCATTGCACACGGGGGGCACCATATTGCCCAAAAATCAACGAGATAAGGGATTTCAGATTTATCGACTTCCTGGTGGAAGTCATTATCGGTTAGCTCTTTGACCATATAAACCTCCTTTTCTGGTCCACAATATTCGTGGATTCGCTGTTCCGTTGTCTCTGAAGCACCGATGTTTCACGTGAAACATCTAAAAACTTTGCTCAAATCCCAATTTTATCATACGGTTCAACTGTTCATCATTCGGACTGTTGGCCAGAAGATCTCTCAGGGAGAATTCAAAAAACATTTCACTGTAGAAGATCAATCGCAACCCAACATTCAAATAACCTTTATCTTCATCCTCAGGATCATTGAGATTAGGCGTATACTCAACCAGCAGTGCACTGAACGTACCGAACTGAGCCTTCACCCCACAAAAGACATCAATACCATTGTCTGATTCAAGACAGTAGTTTACGCCCAGGCTTGGATAAATCTCCAGGTTGGTGAAAGCAATTGTCTTGCCTATTTGACAATAAAGACCTTTTGATCGTATATTATAACGTGCGTCATAATCACCATAACCCTGGTTGTCAAAACCGAGCTGTATGCGGGGGTAGAACATGCCTTCTTGGATAGCCAGAAGCCTTATCTGAACACCAGGTATTTCATAGAATTCAGGATTACCCGAACCCAGCAAGTTTGAACCGCCATAGCTCAACCCCAAACCCAATCGATCCCAGATGCCCACATTGAAGTAGCCCGTGATTGCACCCTCGGGGCCAAAGCGCAATTCCAGCGTGAATATCCCATGTTCAGGTACTTTTGGGAAGGGCTGATCAACATAATATAGGCTCAAGAGCATCAACACTATGCCCATTATACCCCCTCCGTAATTACTGTTCTGCTTATTACTACCCTATATTTTCCCATAAATCTTTAGCCCATGATCACCTAAGATGAGCTTGATCTTGTTCAGAACTTCAGAATCAGGATTGATTTTCATGGTTCTCGACCGAAATTTCTTGGACTCGGTATCATTATTCACTTTGATCCAAACCTCACACTCACCCTTGTTATCGTTTATTAAATCACACAATCCCTTCATCATGGTTTCGTCAACATCGTGATTGTTCAAATTCAGAAAGACCTTTTTGTAGTATTTCCAGGCATCCTTTAGCGATATTATCTCATCTGCCCTTATGCTCTTTCGATCTTCTTCACCGGATATTCTACCCTTGATAATCAATGGGCTGTCGACCTTAAGCAGTGAAGAATAACGCTCGAAATAGTCTGAAAAGATGAATACGTCAATCGCGCTTTCAAGGTCTGCCAGATTGACAATCGCATAATTGCGCCCATTTTTGTCTCTTTTTATCTTTTTCGTGTTAAGAATACCGCCGATCGCGATAATTTCTCCATTTTCCACATTGTTTAGTTGACTGATTGGTTTCAGACCCAGGGCATTGAACTCCTCCTGAAATCGCTCTAGAGGATGTTCTGAAAAATAGAAACCAAATGCTTCTTTCTCATGGATTACCTTTTCCTCTGATTTCTTAGCTTCCCCAGGCTTTTCACCATCCTGATTTCCACCAAATAGACTGGTTTGGGTACCAACATAGACCTCTTTTTTCTGGGCGACACTCAAGAGTTTATCAACATCAGCCTCAAAAGCCTTGAATGCACCGGACTTGATAAGTGATTCCATGGATTTCTTATTCAAACCCTTTGTCCGTGCCTGGAAATCAAAGAACGACTTAAATGGACCGCGTTTTCTCTCGCTCGTTATTATTTCCACAATGGGCCGGCCCAGGTTTTTCAGTGCTCCTAGGCCATACCTTATACCCTCACCTTGTTTGGTGAATAGAAAATCACTTTCATTGATATCCGGCGGATAGATTTGCAGTTCCATACGCCGGGCTTCGCGGATTAGTATCCATAACCGATTTGTATCGCTTATTTCACTGTTCATTGACGCAATTATGAAATCCAGGGGAAAGTGACACTTCAAATACGCAGTTTGATTAGCTAGGGCGGCGTATGCCGCAGCATGGGACTTGTTGAACCCGTAGCCAGCAAAAGGCACTAATTTCTTGAAGATATCATCCGCAAGATCGCTTGATATACCATTTTTCTCAGCACCATTGATGAATTTCTCGCGGTTTTCAACCATAAGTTCGGATATCTTCTTGCCCATTGCCCGGCGCAACATATCGGCCTCAGCCAAGGAGAACCCAGCAATGCGTGAGGCAATCTGGATAACCTGTTCCTGATATACAATCATTCCATATGTTTCTTTGAGAATCGGTTCAAGCCAGGGATGCATGTATTCAATTTTGGGCGGGTTTTTCTTATTCTCAATCATCTGCTGAAGATTGACATTGGCCATTGGACCAGGACGGTAAAGAGCGATAACTGCGATTATATCCTCAAAACGCTCGGGCTGGAAATTTCTCAATATGTCCTTCATACCCTGGCTCTCCAGCTGGAACACACCCACGGTTTCAGCCCGCTTGAGCATATCAAATGATTCCTTGTCATCAATTGGAATGTCGCTCAACTGACGGCCAATCATCTTCAAGGTCGAATCGATAACCGTCAGGGTCCGCAAACCCAGAATGTCCATCTTTATCACCCCGATATCTTCCAGGGAGTTCTTTGCATATTGGGTGGATATTTCACCGCGCTCCGGGCTCTTGAACAACGGGACATACTCGACCAATTCCTTAGGGGTAATGACAACACCTGCGGCATGAGTCGCCGGGTGGCGCGCAAGACCCTCCAATTTTCTTGCAACATCGAACAATTCCTTGTATTCTTCTCTAGACTGCACCAGATTATCTAATTCTTTTATACTGGCAATTGCTTCATCAATACTCGAATGGAACGGTATCATTTTGGCCAGACGGTCGATTTCATTGTACGGAATACCCAATACCCGACCAACGTCCCTGACCACGGCCCGTGCCTGCATGGTCCCAAATGTAATTACCTGAGTCACATTCTTCTCACCATACCGGTTTTTTATGAAGTTGATTATTTCATCCCGGCGTGTATCACCGAAATCCGCATCAACATCGGGCAAGCTGATTCTCTCGGGATTCAAAAAACGCTCAAATATCAAGTTGTACTCAAGCGGGTCAATATCGGTTATGCCCAATGAGTAAAGCACTAGACTGCCCACGGCCGAACCCCGGCCCGGGCCAACCGGAATCGTCTGCTGCCGCGCAAACTCGACAATCTCACGCACGATAAGAAAATAGCCGGATAATCCCATTTTTTTTATAATATTCAACTCATAGTTCAAGCGATCTTCCATACCCGGAGTAGTCCGGCTGAAACGCTTACTCATACCATCACGGGTCAGGAATTTAAGGTAATCGAAATCAGTCTCAAAATTCGATGGCCTGGGAAAACTAGGCAGTTTCACATCCTTACCCGATGTATCGATCATCAAATTGCACCGCTCAGCAACGAGTGCGGTATTAGATATCGCCTCGGGCAGGTCTTCAAATATTCTTGCCATCTCTCTTGGTGATCTGAAGTACACCTGATGGCTCTCGAATTTCAAACGCTCGCGATCGGTCAGGGTCTTCTTCGTGCCGATACACAGCAGAACATCATGTGCTTTGTGATCATCCCGGTCAAGATAATGACAATCATTTGTAGCGACAATCGGCACATCAAACTCGTGGGCGAGTCTGATCAATTCATCGTTCACCTTGGCTTCAGTGCGCAGGCCCAGCCTCATTAGTTCAAGATGAAAATTCTCTGGACCGAATATCTCGATGTATTCGGCAAGCGCTCGGCGCGCGCCCTCGGAATCGCCCATGGCGATACGGTAGGGAACCTCGCCCTTAAAACAACCAGAAAGCCCGATCAGTCCCCTGCAATGCTGAGACAGAAGCTCTTTATCAATACGTGGTTTATAGTAGAATCCCTCAAGGTAAGCAGATGAAGATAGTTTTATCAGATTCTTGTAGCCGGTTTCATTTTCACAGAGCAGCGTGAGATGAAAAGAGCTTTCGGGTACACGCACGTCCCTTGACTGGTCACGCCG
>SMTZ1_10009372_pt1 | contig 15278 bp, 13 predicted proteins | sample DeeMarSWOR136_30_FD_25667 | JGI IMG/M metagenome (IMG submission 25667)
AAGCCGTAGCCGACCTCGAATCGCCATTTCCGGTCGTCTTTCGCCAGGACGAAGAGCATGCCGTTGTCCTTGCCCTTCTGGCCGAGCTTCCACTTCTCCGCGTGCTCCAGTGCATACTGCTCGATGGGCAGCCCGCTGGTGGTCAGCACCGTCAAGATGATATACTGTGCGCCGGTCTTTTGCTCTAATTCCTGGAGGATGCCGTTCAATGACCGCTCGTCGGAGGCATCTATCACGTTGGCATAATCTTCGACGTAGTGTCGGGGCATGGGCAGAACGGCTTGGGCGTAGCCCGTCGCCGCGATGGCCAACGCGGGTAGTAGTACTGATATGAGCTTAGGGCTGTGACGTGGCATGGTCAAACCTTGAGCTTGTCAACAATGGCGGCTAATTCATCAACGGTTGAGTATATGGACTCGAAGGCCTCTTCCATCTGGGTTTCGCTCAGGCGGACCTTTTGATGCCGCCAGCGGCCTGCCGTCCTGAGGGAGTCCGTTTTGACTGCGAACTCGCCGGCCGCCTTGCTGAACGTGGGTTCGGCCTCGGCGGTGCGATCGATGTCCTTCAGCCATAACATGGCGCGCAGGAGCGGCAGCAGGTCTTTCGCCGTCGAGATCAGGATGTCACGGACGAGCCTCCGATTGGCCGCCGCGGCGATATAACCTTGTCTGAGTCTGATGAGCATCGCTTTGAGCTCCCTCTCGCACTGGAGCCGCACGTTGCCCTTCTCAAAGGCCAGCGGCGCAAAAGGATCCTCGCCCAGCACTGTTTGATGAGTCAGTTGAAAGTCCAGAAACTCCACACCAAAGACATCGCTGGATCGCTCAATGTAGGACGACGTCATCAGCAGCGGGGGCGAGATGTTTTTCTTACTCATCGGCTTGGCCAGCGCTGCGACGGCGTTGAGCGCGCCCAACGTCTGCTCGCCGAGGACCAGAACGGTGTTGATATCGCTTTTGCCCGCCCTGAAGTCCGCCGTTAGACTACTGCCGACCACCGTGATGCTCTGCAGGTTGTCACCAAGAGCCGCTGCGACTCTGTCGGCGAAGGCGTGAACGGAGTCGCGAATTTCTGTCGGCAAAGTGTCGAATCTGGGCCGGCCTCTTGCTACGTCCTGTGGACTCTCTTTGTCGTCGCTCATTTTGCTTTTGCCTCTTTCGGTCTCAAGAGCAAGTTCGATTTTCGATGAGTGTACACTATTTGTCGGGTTCCTTCAACTGGGGCACCAAATTGGCAGAGAAAGTGCCAAATTGACAACCGGAGGCGGCCCCGGCCGTGTTGGGAAGGGGTATTGCTGCGTTTTTGAGGACCTTCGGCGGGTCGGGGGCTTGGCACGCATTTTGCTTATGCTGTAACTGAGGTTTGTGGTTGAAAGAACATTGAAATGACAACAATTTGAGCGTTGAGAATAGGAGGTGTTACTATGGCACTGGTACATTTCAACAAAAGGCACGGAAATGGATTGGCGAGGCTTCACAACGAGATGGACGATTTGTTTGACAGCTTCTTTCGGGGGCTGGATAGGCCGTTTACGGGGTACAAGGCCTGGCCCGCGATCGACGTCGCCGAGGAAGAGGACTCGATTGTCGTCAGGGCTGAAGTTCCCGGCTGTAAGGCCGAGGACATCGAGATCTCCGTGTACGGCAACAAACTGACCATCAGCGGGGAAAAGAAGCTCTCAGACGAGAAAAAGGGAAAAGGCTATTACCATGTTGAGAGCACCTACGGGAGCTTCCGGCGGGAGTTGACCTTGCCGACCGATGTCGACCAGGACAAGATCGACGCGGTATGCAAAGACGGCGTCCTCTCCATCACGCTGCCGAAAGCCGTCAAGGCGAAAACAATCAAAGTCAAGGTCAAAGGATAATCTCCTGAGATATCCTATGGCGCGGGCGTTGGTCGTGTGGCTTTCTATACATACACCAACCGACAGGAACGGCTTCCTTTCTGCGATTGATGGCAGATTGGGAGCCGTTTTCGTGCTGACTCTTTGCTCTTCTTGTTATCGAAAATGGTGCTGTTCCAAGCCTACCCGGGCAAACTGTTTCTTATTCTGGCCTAACACGACTGCTCTTTCGAGGCCCAGTTACGTCACAGCCGTTCGGCTCCCCAAGAGTTCCAGCTATGCTTTCTCATGTACTCGTACGTGAAGTATCCGTAGCCCTTCTGGCCCCAGCTTGTGCCCCAGGAATTCTGGAACTTGAACATTTGCTGCCTATCGTCATAACCGACCACCAGCAGCGCGTGTCCGCCCCGGAAGGTACCTGCTGGATCAGGAACCACGCCGGAAGCGTCGATCGTGGCCCAGTTGGAATAGACCGGGACGCCGACCACAAATGGCCCTTCTTTGGCCAAGTGAACGCGCCGCTCCGTATTTGTTTGGAGGCTGTAGTAGATGCCGATTCGGTGCCTCATGGCTTCTCGCTTGATTCTTTCCTCGTAATCTGGATTCGGAAGCTGTCTGGAGAAGGGCCAGAGTCTGTCGGGGCAGGCCCCTGCTTTCTGCATAAGTTTGAAAGCGTCTCTGATTCTCGTGCCTGATAACTCGAAAGCGACGTTCAACTGGAACGGATCGTCTTCTTTGGCCCCCATCCACACAAAGCGTACGCTGAATTTCGGTTGCTGCTGATTGGTCGCATTGTAGCGCAGCCAGTTGCGCAATCCATAGGCGCTTGCCCAACCGACACACGAGCCGGTGTACTGCTGGTTGCCAACAGGTTCTGTCTGTCCGGAATAATCGACATGGCGCTTCAGGAAAGCCTGACCCATTCTGTTCGTTCTTGCTACACGACGGGCTCTTTTCTTCTTCGCCATCTTTCCTTCCTTTCAAATCTTTGCTTTCTTCCTTGCTAAAAAGACAGACAGTTGCAAGCGCATCAGCTTACTGCCCCTGCCGCGTGATATGGACCCTAAATATCTTAATATCCCGGGCAGTCGCCTCCCACTCCCGCTGGTTCTTCAGCTCTATGTGGGTTTCACCGGGTTGTCTTGTCTGAAATTCGAACATTTCCTCACGACTGTCAGCGTCTTCGCCGATTTCAGGTGCGCGAGGGGCATAATACTTGGGCTTGAGAAGCTCGATCATGTCCGGGTCGTATACTTCCATCCATGTGTAGCCCCCCGAAGGAAGCGCTTCGAGGGCAATGGTAAAGGTCTGGCCGACAATGACCTCAATGGGCACGTCGGGGTCGCGATAAACACTCATTGTTCTTATCCTTGAAGCCCTTTGTGAAGAGGAGAGGACTCCCGCAATGAAGCCCTCTCCATCGCCAATAATCTTACTCCATGGAACCAGTATCGTCCATGCCACTTATTCGCAGATTGGTACTTCTACGGAATATCGCTTGAGACATCCCTCGCCGCAATCGACTTCAATATCGTTCTTGGCTACGAGGACGGCGTCGTCGCCCTTGATAGCGTATCCGATCTCGTAGGAGCCTGGCACGATCGTATACTGTACGGGCATCCTGCCTCTGACGATCCAATCTTTCATACGTTCCTGCCACGCCTCGGCGAGCAGGCGTTCAGGTTCCGGGGCTCCTCCAATCGGCGTCTCTTCCTCTGGTGCCGCCGGGGCGCTCCTGAAACGGTCTGTCAGCCTGTCGATGCTTCGTGTGGAGTTCTTCATATTGGTTACAGTGCCATCGTTGTCTACAGCTACAGAAACACATCCCTTACCGGGCAAAAGGACTGGAAGGCCGTTGATGGTCTGGGTGAACTGAACAACCGTCTCAGTGACGTAAGGTCCTTCAATCTGACCGGTGCCCTCTTCGCTTCCGCCCCCTTCCTGCGACAACAAAATGCGATCGAAGGTCAGTCCCTCGCGGTCGAGTCCGTGCTGCCGCACAAAGTCCTGTGCGATACTCGCAGCCTTCTGCGTAGAGATCTGATCCGTGTTCTCCAGGTTTGGCCGGGCCAATTGCAGCTCGTAGGACCCGTCGGCCTCGAAGGCTATCCCCATATCGCCTTCTTGCACGGAAAAAACTCCATCAGGACCGGCAACTACTTCTCGGGGGAGCCCAATGCCGACGTTGTGCCTGGCAAGAACGTTATTCACATAGTTTCCGTCCACGCTACGCGGTTGTAACTCGGCGATCATCAACTCATCGGGCAGCTTCTGATTGAGGGCGCGTGCCGCTGTGGCTGACGTTGCTGCATTGTACCAGCGCCACCACCACCAATTCCTGCTGACAGCTCCCCACGACAACTTCCGCTCGTTGAAAACGCGATTCTTCGCCTCGTTCTTGTCTTTGCCACAAGCTACAACGGCTGGGGCCTGGTGGTGGGATATGCGCCAACTCGCATTGAGAAAGGCAGTGCTGAAAGAGTTATTGTTCTTGTTCCATTCTTGCCAGAAGAATTTACCATAATTCGGGTTGTCGTAGCTTACCGTTTCGTAGCCGAAGAGCATCCGAAACCCCTTGTTCGCCTTGCTCCACGTCCGGATCGGACTGTGGCCACCCAAGACGCGGCACGAGACACAAGTGGACCAGAAGATGTATCTAGCTTGCTCATTGCCAAGCTGCATCTTATCAGACCAAGCATTGGTACCCTGTCCGCCCCAAGGATACCCTAACGGGGCCCAGAATCTCCCATCGCCGGTCATGCCACCGTGACCTGAGTGGTACACAGCCAGGACGGCATCCATCCCATAGGTGTCCTGCCAGTTGTCATACTGCTCATAGTACGCCCAGATGCGGACGTTTTTGTCCAGGTACCTGAAATTCTCAGGATGAAATTTCTTCAGATACTCCAACCAGCCCCATGCATCTTCATGAGTATACGTGAGGCTACCCGCGCTGTAGAACTTCTCGAGACTGAAAGTCCCCCAGTAGTCGCCGGAGTACGCTTTCAGGCCCCTTTTTGCCGCAGGCACAGACTCCAACGGGCTCTCCGGCCCTTTGTCACTGTAAACGATTCTCATGAGCTTCTCTGAAGGCCGGGGGGGAATCTCACCTCGAAGTTCCGCATCCAGTTGCCGGGAGGCAGAATCAAACTCCTCGACCAATTTCTCTGGAATATCTTGTTCTTTAGTCATTTTTTTACTCCTTCGTGTAGGTGTTGATAAGACGAATTGTCTGCCGCTCGCTTCTACCTGCCGATTTAGGAGAAGTTCTTCCAGCCGAGGATCTGTACAAGTTCGTCTCCCTGGTAGCAAGCCTTAACGGAGCTTGCTTGAACGAGAATGGAACCGATCCCCGCAAGCTGGGTCTCCGAAATGAGTTGATGGCGCCATTTGCCCCTGACGTAAGCCCAGAGCACGCGCCGATTCGCGATGAAGGAGTAGTCAACGACTACATATTCAGCCCAATCACAGCCTTCATCTTCATCCCCATCCGTTATAAGGGTGCCAGAGATGTCCTCGACGCCATACATGGCAAATCTGGTGTCTATGTCCGCCTGTCCATAGGCAATCTTGAAGAAACCCTGCATTCCCCAACCGGAGATCGCCGGTCTCATATTGATAGACGCCGTCCTTGTAGCTGAAGAAGTCACGGTAGACCGCCATGCAAGCAACCAGGGGCCCCTTCTTATCCAACCACTCTTTCCGCTGGTCAACATTGATGATCTCCTGCCATCTCGCGATTCTGATCAGACGGTCGGCCCTGTCGCTGCAGGATGTGCAGTCCATATTTTCATCCGGGATGCCGTTGTCTCTGGCGTAGTCGAGTGCGTAGGCAGGCCACCAACCCTGTTGGCATTTACGTCCCGCCCCGCAGAAAAAGAGGTCGGCCTCCGAAAGGTCTATATCCCGGCCGGGCTTGTTATAGTGGTTTTTCGCTTGGCATTCAATGGTGGCTACTGTGCCGAAGGCCACGCATGAACCACAGCCGCCCTGATCCCGTACCGGGGTCACCCAGTTTTCTCCGTCCTTGTCCCGCCAGTCGCACTTTGGAGCGAACTCAAAGGTCCTTTTCTCTCTGGATAGGGCCACTTCGACGCGGTCCATTTCGCCCTCAGGTACGTCTAAACCCAAGCGCATATCCTGGTCGTCTTCGCTGAGTTCGGATACAGATGTTCGACCTGGTTTCCACTTGTGTCCTTTCTCTTTGATTTGAGACTCAATTTCTGCGAGAGTCGGTTTCTTGCGCTTCTTATCTTCTCTTTTCTCCGCCATAAGTATCTCCTTTCATGTTGTCTTTACTGAGCACGACGCTTTACATCATCTTCAATTCACCCTGACGACAAAATCACCTCCTTTCTTTGGTTGTAGCGAACAGTGTTTTTCTACTTGTTTATTCCTTGGCCCAAAGCGTCTGGCCAATGTCGCGGTCTCTGTTGTCGAAAGTGAGAGCTTCTCGCTTATTCCACATTAACGGTGACCTTCTCGGAGCCTCTGTACAAACTGAGGTGCGGTGGAATTTTCCAAGTCGTTTTGTACGTCCGCTCCTGTGCCGGGAATACACGCTTCGTTATTGCAGAACTCGCTTAAGATCAAGCACTTAACATTAGCCTGCCGTTTCCGCTGCTGGCCAGACCTCTGTTTTACCTCAACAATAAGGTCGACTCGGCCACACAAACAAGGCGGATCTTCACGAAACTCAACGACTTTTTCTGCCGGGCTGAGGATTCTCGCGCCGACTTAGAAAGTAGGGGTATGCTGGTCAATATGGAAGAAAATTCTTCCGGGAGTGACAACCCTATGGCACTCTGAGTGCAAAAAGCTGCTGAAAAGGGGCAAAAGTACCTTTTTTCGGGTGGTGCGGTGGGTAAACCAGCCTCCTTGCGCTGGGGAGGCCGGCCCCATCCGGCCATAAACCCACCGCCCCCCCTGGACTTTTGGGTATGTTATCGGACTCTGCACACAAGCCGGCGGGTGCTGATTGTGTGCGGACCTGCTACATCGCGATGATCCTGTCGATGCGTTGGGACAGGTCTGCGAGATACGCCTTGTCGCCGCCGCGCAGCTCCGTCGTCATGAAGCCGTCGTAGCCGATTTCATCCAGCGCCAGCCGGACCTGCTTCCAGTTCACGTCCCCGTCGAGTAGATTGGTCCATTGATAGCCCTTGCGCCTAAAATCCTTGAGGTGGATCTTGACAATGCGTTTGCCCAGCGTGCGGATCCAGTCTTGGGCGTATCCGTAGATAATCACGTTGCCGACGTCAAAGTAGGCCTTGAGCCACGGGCTGTCGAACTCGTCGACGTACCGCGCGAACTCCAGCGGACTCAGCAGAAATTTGTTCCAGACGTTCTCGACAGCGATGACGATGTTGAGCTCTTCGGCCAGCGGGAGCAGCTTGCGGATATGCTGCTGCGACCGTCTGTAAGCGTCGGCGTAGGCCACGTCTTCCTTGACCACCGCGGGCACGAGCAGCACGGTTTTGGCGCCGAGGGCCTTGGCGCTGCGCAGCGCCGTTTCCATCCCGTCCAGGCCCTTGTCGATGACCTCGGGGTCGGGATCGGAAAACGGCGCCCCCCACCCGCCGTACACGATGGAATGAATCGGAACGCCGGCGTTGCGCGCCAGCTTGCCCAGCCGCCGTGCGGCGTCGAGGTCCTTCATTGGGGACCCTTCGATGCCCTCGAAGCCACATTCTTTGGTGAGCTTGAACTTGTCTTCGTCGGAAAGCTGCTTCGGCAACATTCCCAGTTGAAGTGCCTTGTGTAACGTGCCGCCGTTTCGTCCGGCCTGAGCCACTGCCGGCAGGCCCAGCAGCCGCGTCCCCACGGTGGCCGTGGCGGCAAACTTCAGGAAACTTCGACGTTGCATTCTCTTGTCTTTCATGAATCATTCTCCTATCTGTTCTACACGTCCGAGGGTTCTGACACAGCGCGCCGGCTTGGGCCTGTGCCGAGGTTATACCGGCGCGCTCCTCGGCAATATAACAATTCTCCTGTGGAATCCAAATTGAAAAAAGGGAGTCACTATGCATAAAGGCGTTGTTGTGTCGGCAGTGCGCACAGAGATCAGCTTATTTCTTGCCGGAGCATGTTGCGTGGCATTGCCCCTGTGCCGCTTGATGGCGGGACACAACGCGGCGAGTACTGTGCTGGCGTGGACACGTGCGTTTTTATTGGCCCGTCCCATAAAAAGATAAAGTTTTTCGCTTTTTTTTGCCGAAAAACATTTAGAAAGTGTATTGCTATTGCAGTGCTGAAAAGTCTTCCTATAATAAGAAGGTTTTTTTAGGACTACGCGTTTTCTGGCCTGGAGCGAAACTATGAGGACGATAGCGGTTGTCAATCAGAAAGGTGGCTGTGGTAAGACAACGGTATCTATCAACTTGGCCAGCGCCCTCGCCGGGGCCGGCCAGAGAGTGCTGCTGGTCGATATGGACCCCCAGTCGCACTGCGCAGTGGGTCTGGCTGTTCCCGAGGAGCAGATCGAGCAGAGCATATACGACGTGCTGATAAGCAGAAGCCGAAACGAACCGATAAAGCTGTCGGAGATACTCTGGCAGGTCAGCGACAGGCTGGAAATGGCGCCGGCCAGCATAGACCTGTCCGCTTTCGAGCAGCAGATGGCCGGCATTCCGGACCGTGAGTCCTGTCTGAAGGAAGCTCTGCGTGAGGTCCGAGATGGTTACGACTATACGATTATCGATTGTCCGCCGGCCGTCGGGCTGCTCACCTTCAACGCGCTGAGGGCGGCGACCGATGTCATCGTCCCGGTCGAGACCGGTTACTTTGCCCTGCACGGGCTCAGCAAGCAACTCGAGACTCTGAGTATTCTTTGCCGGCGATACAGTCAGCAGGTGAATGTCAGGGTCCTGGCCAGCATGTACGACGTCAGAACCAAGATGGCCAGGGAGATCTTAGCTGAGCTGCGCAGCCACTTCGATGACAAGATGTTCAAGACGGTCGTCAGTTTCAATACCAAGATCAAGGAGGCCTCGAGTTTTGGCCAGCCCATTAGTGAGTATGATCCCGCCAGCAAGGGTCGGCGGGATTTCAGTGCGCTGGTCGAGGAGATCTTGGGCTCCCAGGTGACGCAACAGCGGCACGAATTCGTCAATTCGTTGGCCGATCAGCTCGAGTCCATTAGCGCCACCGCCGACGAGCTGCTGCAGGCGACAGAGCCGTCCGTCGCGGGGGTTGAAAAAGCGGGAGCCGAGCCATCCGAATCCCGTTCGTACCCGGAAGAGGTTGCCTCTGTAGCGGCCGCAACCGAGGATCGCGGGGCCGAAGCGCAGCAGGACGCGCAAGCCGGTACGCCGGAGGAGCGCATCTCTGCGAAGCTCTCGGACTACTACGGCGTCAGCCAAGTGAGCGATGCCGTCGTCTTTGTCACACTGTATCCGCGTGCTCAGAGTGTGCAGGTTGCCGGCGACTTTAATAACTGGAAGCCGGAAGAGGCGCTGATGCAGAAAGTCGGTGACAGCGGTGTTTGGCAGACCCAGATGAAGCTGCCGCCGGGACGTTATCGCTACCGACTGGTTGTCGACGGCCAATGGCAGCAGGATCCGTACAATGAGTGGACGGAACTGAATCCGTTCGGCGGCTACAACTCGGTCGTTGAAATCAAATAGATCACCTCGCATTGACACCCGCGGCGTCCTGCATCTTCCCGGCGGCTGCGGCCCGCTCAGATGTAAGCTTTGGAGGGAAAGCGACTTACCCCAGCAGCAAATTTTTTTTCTTTTTCCTTGCTTGCAACGTCCGATAAGAATACAATCCTTGCCGCCAGACGTACGATTGAATTTTCGTTTTTTTGCCCTGGAAGGCCAGCGGAAGACTTCCGGGATTCTTGGGTGATAACTTGCTGGCTGGTTGAGGATGGAAACTCAGAGAAGCTTACAATGGATTGTCGGACTTATTCTCATCATTGTGGGGGGAGGCTTTTCCACTTCTGTCATACCGGCCTACATCTGCGGCGATCTCAATCGGATTGAGAGCGCTCGATTGTGACACACGGAGGAAGAAAGGAGGCGAAAAGAGCAGGAAAACAACACGGGCACCAAAACATCAGGAGGGTGTTTGGAAGGATCAGGTTAGACGAGGAAACGGAATTTCTATTAAGGAGAATGATCATGAAAGGGTTGATTGCAGTGTTGGTTCCTGTATCAATGCTGGCTGCGAGTGTTTGTGTGTACGGTACGGGCCAGACCGATCCTCAGGACCCGGCTGGTACGACGGTGACGGTTGACAATGACATTCAAGCCAGCCAGTCTCAGCAGGTTTCCGTTATCGGGGGGGGCGCTTCCTCTGCCTACGCTGAAGGGGGGGACGCGACTTCAATTTCTCAAGGTGGCGATGCCGATGCCGACTCCGCTTCGAGCTCCAGTGCGAGTATTTCGACGTCGTCCGTTTCAAACTATAGGACTCGCACGCCGCCGCTGGATGTGTTCCCAGCGTATTTGCCGTATTGGAATCATGGCGGGTGGGGCACGGTCAAGGGGTACTTCCCGAACGGACCGAGTGTGGATGACGCCGTGTACGAACAGACGTTTGATCCCGACAACACCGAAGACATGAAGATGCTCAGAGGGGTTCTTACGTCGCTGTCTCATGAGGGTCTTCTTGAGAGCTTAGGGGGCATTCTCAATGGGGTCGGTGCGGTCTTTGGTGGGCCGGATAATTACCATCACGGCCGGGGATTTGAGATATCGAACGCACTGACCCGCCAACGCAGACCCAAAGGAAAGCCTTTGTTGGTCTTTATCGATTCCAATGTAGACACGCGCCTTTTGAGGCAGGCAGGTTACGTTTATGTCGGATCAGTGAGCCTGGAAGGCAAGGTGGACCGAAACTGGGATCAGGTGTATGACGCGGCGGTCGCGGAGGCCTTACCGTGGGACGTGGATGTGCTGCTGATCTCCGGAGGCATGAAAGGGGTCACAGTCGGCTCGAATATTGCCTTTCCCGGCGCCGCTGGAGCCTACAGCCAGAGCAACTACTCTCTTTCTCTGCTTGGTTCGATCTCCAGTGGAATCACGGAAGGCAAAGGCAAGGCCGTCGTGAGTGCGGCCGGTTACAGATTTTGGCCGGAGCTTGCCAACAGGAGACGAATCCCCCAATCGTTCTACGACAGCATTCGTGCACAGGTCGTTTCCCAGAGCCGGCCCATACCCGGGCACCAACCGGCCCCCGCGCGTCGGCCTGTACCTGAACGCCAGCTCGCGCCCGCACGCGAGTCTGTGCCTGCGCTCCAGTCGTCTGTACCCGCGCGCCCGTCTACGCCTGCTCACCCCTCCCTGCCGGGACGGGTCGGCAGCGCGAAAACGACGCCCGAGGTGGTCATGGCCAACACGGCGGGCAGAAGGAGCATTTACGGCGTGCAGGTCAGCCAACAGCTTCTGGATATGGCAGGCTTCTAAGGACCCGAGAATAGCAGCTACGCGCAGACTGTGTAGACTGTACGAAGAAAGCGAGTCTGATTAAAAGGTCAGCGAGTGCGGCAGTCCGGTGGAGAGGAGAAAGGAGGATGCTTATTGTGCAAATGTGGTCTGTGGTGTTGAATTGTCACTAAGTGGGTTGGCAGTCACAATGGAATGCGAAAAACGTAGAAGGAAAAGGAGTTTTTGAAATGTTGAGGAAATTGTCATTCTCTATGGTCGTCGTTTTGTTGCTGTCCTCCGGAGCCCTTGCCAATATTGGGCACGCACAGGATTTTTTTATTGACGCACTGAACATTGTAGTAAGGACCGGATGTGTCGGCTCGGCGGAAGGAAGTAACATCGTCATGGTCGGCCATGCTCAGGAGGCGTACGATGTGGCCTCCGGCACGGCCGCCTTGCAGGAAGAAACAGCGATACTGATCCAGAGCGGAACTGCCGCAGGTATGGGCGGCAAAACGGCTGTCATACAGGAAGCGACCGCCGATGGCGCGCAGAATCAGCTCGTTGGGATCGGCTGTTGCGGCCAAGGCGTACGGTCCCAGGGCCAGTCTCTTGGCGTGGATCTCGACATGTTGACGTTTAATGCCGGCGGGATCGGCAGCGCCGTCGGCGCCCAGGGCTTCGTTGGCGCGCAGAGTCAGCTTGAGGTGACACCCGGCGGAATGAGCGCAGCATCACAGTACCTCGGTGCGGCACAGTTTTCCGCCGTGTCTGGCGGCAAGGCGGCCGTCAACAATAGTCTGGACGTTACGCTGAACCAGAGTGAGGCTGTGGCCGGAGGGAACTAGCCGGCGTCGCAGCGCCCGACGATGGGAAAAGGAGTTCCGTCGAAAACGGAGCGGGTCGGAGAGACCGGCGTGAGAACTGTCTCGCGGGGGAGAAAGGAGGTTGCCTATAGATCGTTTTCCAATGTTTTAGTGAACGATGCTTTGGGTATTTGGCCGGCCTGGGGGTCACTTTGTTGCCCAGTGACTCGCACCGACAGGCCAGTTGAATCTCCGGACGTCAGAAACGACCTTCTTTATGGTTTTGTTGTACGGAGCTTTAGAGTCAGTCTCCTGCGTGAAGGAGCACCTTGTCTTTAAGGCTCCTTCTTTTTCATAGGGCCGCTCACAAAAGCCTTTTACTGCGATGTCGTATGTGATATCTATATTTCGATTGCTTTGCAGCGATCTGGAGCTGGCGGTTCGGACAGTTGTTGTCAAACGTACAGAAACAGCAGGAGAGAAGAAATGATAAAGTCGGGGCTTTCGAAATATGTGGTCCTAACGGGATTCTTTGTTCTGTCGATGGTCATACGATGTAAGGCCCAGCCGTTGTGGGATTTGGCGAATCGGAAAAAGGAGCTGTTGCGAATATCGACCCTCTTTACCGCTCAAAACGTGCGGGACCATCTGTCCGGCGAAGAGGGCCTCAGCAAGGCTGTCGACTGGTGCAAAAAGACCGGCGTGACGCACGTTTTCGTCGAGACCTTCCGAAGCAACTATACCGCCGAGCGCAACGTGCTCGAACGCGCCAAATCAAGATTCCAGGCCGAAGGGCTCGACGTCTCCGGTTGCGTTACGACCACGAAGGTCGGCAAGATTTCAACGGGCTGGAACTTGATCTCGTGCTACACCAATAAGGATACTCAAAACCAGCTTCAGGAGATATTCGAATACGCGGCGTCAATATTCGACGAGATTATGATTGACGATTTTCTCTTCACCGACTGTGAATGCGGCGAGTGCAAAGCCGCGCGCGGCGGGCAATCCTGGGCCGATTACCGTTGCGAGTTGATGGTCGAGATGAGCCGGGAGAGGATCCTCGCCCCGGCCAGAGCGGTGAATCCGGATGTCAAGATCATCATCAAATACCCCCAATGGTACGACAATTTTCACAATCGCGGCTACGAGGTTCTGCGTGAAACGGCCGACTACGACAAGATTTGGGTCGGCACCGAGACACGCGATTATGACGATAAGCGCTGGGGCGGCAAGGTCCAGTACGAGGCCTATTACATCATGCGGTGGCTCGGGGAGATCGGCGGCGCCAAGACGGGCGGCGGCTGGTTCGACCCGTATGGGACCACCGAGGATACCTATGTTGAGCAGGCGCGCCAGACGGTCCTGGCGGACGCCAAGGAGATGCTCCTTTTCTGCTATGGCTCGCTCCTGAGGGATACCGGCCCGGCCAACGTCGATAAACTGCGGGCTGAGATCCCCGGATTATTCACGCTGGCCGAACTCGTGCGGGGCAAACCGATCAAAGGGATCATAGTCCCGAAGCCGCCCAACAGCGATGCTTACGACGAACAGTACGTCTTTGATTTCGTCGGTATGTTGGGCTTGCCCCTCGTGCCCACGGCGACAATTAACTCTGACGCCGAAGCCGCATTTTTCTCGGTGCACGCGCTCAAGGACCCGGCGTTCGGCGACAAGCTCCAGAGAATGCTCGCGGCAAACAAGCCCGTGCTGATGACAGACGGCCTGGCCAGGCGAATGCCCGGCCTTGATGTTAAGAACAAGAGTTTGGCGATCTTGGAGGTCGGCGGCAATCCTCGCAACCTGCTGAAGCTGACGCGCCAGCAGCTCAAGCCCATCCGGGATAAATTGCTGGCACCGTTCGGCATGACGTTCGACGCCCCCAACAAGGTCGCTCTGTACCTGATCGGCGAGCATGGCCTGATCGTCGAAAACTTTAACGACGAGCATGTCGACGCAATCCTCGAATTCTCCAAGCCCGTCACGGCACGCAAGACATTGGTTCTGCCGGGCGACGGAAGTGTGAACTTCTCCAGCGCCGAGCGGAAATTGCGTTTCACCAAAATGACCCCGCGCACCCTCGTGGCCGTCGAATACGAATGAGTCGGTCTCCCGGCTTCGCCAGGGCACAGCCCGAACGGCCGGAATGCCACAGGAGGGTGTGGTTGCCGGCCCCCGTGATGTCATACGTTTTGTTGGTCCAACTCTGGCCGCTATTGGATTTATAGAATTTGGTCACGCCATCGACCTTGAAGCGGAAGGTATCGTTCGTCCCGGACGCCTTCTTGTAGTGGAACTCGATTGTGCCTTCGCCGCTGACCGTGGTCTTGCCATTGAGGTCGTAATGATAACACTACAGACCAAAGACCAACGACTATCGACCAACGACCAAATTGTACTGGTTCAGATTATTGGCGACGTAGTTCGTGGAGATTCACCGAAGAAATAAGTAAGGCGTCCCCAGATTTCAAAGCCATGCGGGTCACGAACCACGCCGACGCCAACAAACTTGTCGATCCCCCATACCGCGATGGGTGGACGCTGTAGCGGAGAAAACCGGTGGGAGCGAGATTGTTAAAAAAAGAGGGGTTTCAGCAGATTTTTTGCTTGACTTTCGAATATTTATGTGCTCTTTTGTAATAAGTCCGAAGAGTACATGGAGTGATGTTTTTTAGCAAAGTTTGACTCCGACAAATAGGCCGTTATTTTGTTGCCAAGTAACGAAGAGAAATAGGAGGACTGCCTTTGGACACATATCCTATAGACTTCCCAGTGTTTTAATGTTCGTCAAGTGAGTTGGAGTATTGCTGCAAGATTCTGCCTGGAAAAGTTCGGTGGAGAGGTGTTTTTCAGCACCTGCAATCTAGAAACAAACAGGAGAATGAGGGCTCAGACGGCCTTGAGCAGCAACAGAATGCAGGTTAGAACCGGCCTCGAAACGCTTCCGTGGGAAGTGGGGGTGAAGTTCGTTTATTGTAACTTGGAAGGAGATTGATTATGAAACGCCTACTTATTTTACTCTGTGTAGCGGGGTTACTGGCCGCACTGCCGATGAGCCATTTGGCCTTAGCAGGCAAGCCGGAGGAGAAGCCCGCGAAGGTCGCCATCTGCCATGTCAACTCGGCAAATGACATAATACCCCGGCCGGATATTCCTGGCGAAATTTGCTTCGGCAGAAGGATCGAGGTGGCCGAGAGTGCCGTTGAGGCACATCTGAAGCACGGCGACATGGTCTACGGCGGTGACTACCCCAAG
>SMTZ1_10023700_pt1 | contig 15273 bp, 18 predicted proteins | sample DeeMarSWOR136_30_FD_25667 | JGI IMG/M metagenome (IMG submission 25667)
GTTTATGTTTTACTTATACCACAATCCACTAGGTGGATACTGTATATTTCTTTAGCGCGTACAGACAAAACACTAAAAAATCATAATTAACGGAGATCATAAATTAGGTTTCAATCTATGTGATGATAAAATTATCGCCCCACACACATGTGTGCTCGCATGTTGAAGAACATCGACCCTCAGAGCAGCCTAATTTCGTTAACCTATGATTAATAGCACCAAGTAATTATTTTAACTTGAACTGAGCATCATTTATCCAATATGAGCTTTATCAAAAACTTACTGAAACATCAAAACAAGAAAGCAGTCTTTGTATCTCTATTCATAGGGTTAACTGTAGGATACGCAACAGGGATACTTTACCATCCAATAGGATCCAGCACGATAAATGAGCCAATAGGAACAACTGAACGCACCCAAACAACCATCGAGCTTCAAACCACGATTAGAGAATTAGAGACTAGGATATCTGAGATTGAGGCAGTTCAAAAGCCTCAGGGAATTCCTACACCGGATTATGACAGTGGATGGCTAGCTATAGAACCAGAGTCTCAGCTAACTATTGAACACGGCTTGAACACATATGAAATATTGGTTTACCTTGTAGGCAAACAAAGTTATGATGATGTCGTTCATCAGTGTTTCTGGGGAGGCTTTTATTGGTATTCCAGTGAACACATTCCGACTCAGAAGGGTGTCTGGTGGTCTACAGAAGATGAAAGTTCAATAAACGCATGGAGACAAAAAGACGACACTGGCTATGATTTTATAAGAGTCTACATATGGAAGATACCCACGACCAGCTAAAACATTTTTTTATACAATACAAAAAGAGGATAAAATCATCGATTAAGTTATTGACGTCGTTTATTGGACTGTCTGATGTTTCGACGTTAGTAACATTCTGAATCCATTAAGGTTGATCTTAAAGAGCATTCTTCTATTCTGGGTACCTTATAGATTATTGGGTAATGCCTAGCTAGCTGGAGGGTCGCCTAAGACCAGCGGGGATACGCCCTAGCTCCGAAGCAGAGAGCTATACAGCACCAAGAAATAGGAAAGTGATGAAGTCATGAAGTTTGGTTACATAGCATATGGAAACCTGAAACCAGAATGGATACCCACGACTAACCTAGAAAAAGAAATGGAACGTATCAAGGAAGAGGCGGAGAAGCAAGGCTTCAAAATGAAGTACTGGGGACACCCTTACGGAGTCTCGGAGAACATGGTCGTCGTTTACGAGTCAAATAAAACACTAGACACGTATCACAGCTTGAACCTAAATAATCCTTACACGGGGACTAGAACAAACCTAGTCATCATACCTTAAAATAGTAAAACACCAACCATCCCTTTTTTCTTATAGCTACTCAGACACTGATTCTAAGATACATGAATGTTATTAAGAAGACGTCATTTACCTGGCTCTCTCTTGAAATAGCTATACAGGCCTGAAACGATGTTTAACCTTGGAACCCTCTCCATATAACTTCTGTATTCGTCTCCAAACTTCAAGATGAGCCCTTCCTCCTCCTCTGGTATCTCCGAATATATCCAGAACGCTATAGGTACGCCGATTACTGCGCTGAGCCAATGCTGGGAAACAAGTATTGAGGCTAACATCATCATCATACATCCCAGATACTGTGGATGCCTCACAACTCCGTATAGCCCTGTTTCGACTACTGCTGTGACGTCCATGGAACTTTTCCCCTCCTGAGGCTTCCCCTTCCTCGGGAAATATATGGCTGTGGCGAGGAAGAACGGAAGACCAACCACCGTGACAAGCCATCCAACATACAAAGGAATTATCAGACCATAATACGGCCCAAACATCGTCCCGTATGATATCCCCACAAATATCTGGGCGAACATTATGAGCAGTACGGCTTTCTGCCAGGCTGGAGCCCCACCGAAGACGACTCGGATCGCCTCAACGGGACACCTAGACTCACATCTATAACACTCTACGCAACCTAACTCATTGGCTGGAAAGGGCTTTCTCTCCGATGTGGGGTGACCGGGAGTATCCTTCCACTCGAATACCTGTTTCGGACAGACTTCAATGCATTTACCACATCCCGTACAAGTATCCCAGTCGACTGCTACGTAAGTCCCGTATATGCCGAGTTTCTCTGGTGGGTCAACGGGGCCCCAGATAGCTATGCCTCTTTCTTTCCCAGCTTTCCTTCTATTCTTCTGATAACTTGGATCTATGGGCAAGTATAACCCAGCTACTCAATAGTCCTAATTTATTTAAAAATGGGAACGCTCTAATTTCGGTATTCCTAGCCATCGTGGTGTTCTGTTCATATACTCCTGATAGGTGGCACCATACTCATTTAGAAGAAAGCGTTCTTCAGCTCCTATAGAAATATGCATCAAGATTAGGTTTACAACCGCATATAACAGAAAAACCCAAGAAGCACAAGCAATGCCAATGCTTACATCCGTCAGAAACCCGGATATACAAACAGGATTTCTAGAAAATCGGTAGGTTCCTTTGGTAACTAGTTCGTCAGGTGGTGTAGTGCTAAAAGAGACAAAACTTGTGAGACATATAGCCTCCGATAGAACCCATATCGCAAGACCTGAGTAAAACCATAATGTGCTTAGCCTTAATGGTAGGAAGACGCAATAGACCATACTAGCAAGTGAAAGTGGGAGATATATTTTGTCTGAGAGCTCCTCGGTTCGTGTTTTAGGTATATTAGGTTCAATTCTGAACCTCTTCATTGCTTTTTTGCTTATGAGCCCAAGATAAAAGACCAATTAAAAGACTAAGAAGCATAAATATCCATGCATTCCATAATCCTAACTTAAACGCCGGTATGAGTGACATGATAATTATCCGGCCATCTCCCACTTTAAGCATGTAGGAGCCATGTATCTATTTACGGTGAAGTGAGGATAAAATTATCGAATCTAATATATGTATCTTATTATTACTTCAATATTATTGCAGCGTTATATGGAATAACGGAATTTCAATAATCGTTTATAGAATGTTTGAATTTGTCATATATCTAAATATTATTTAATTTGAGTAACTCCTAGGAGTTCATAGTTACATAAAAAAAGAGGGTGTTGTTTATCTTTTATTTAGTCTGCCAATTATCCTGTTAAACAACTCTTGGACAGATTCAGCCTCCCTTTTAACCCAGCCTCTGACAAAGTACAGACCAAATACCGTAAGAAGAATGAGCCCCCCGACGTAAATCATGGAGGATGAAGGTAAACTTCCAGCGCCTACCCCTCTATTAATGAAGACCCAGACGCCAGCCACAGCTGATATTGAGAGCATCGCCAATAGGATGAACCAGATATTAGCGATCTTAATGATGCCTTTACCCTGGCTCTGCCTAGCCTTACTGAGGTAACCCTCGTACCCGTTTTCAAGGTCCTCAGTCATGGAGTTTAGGATCATGAAGGCCTTCTTACCAATGGGCGTCAACGTGTACAGTCTGTTTTTATCCCGTTCAATTACTCCCTCCAGCAGCTTCAGATGGTAATTCATCTTCCCTGTGTTGAGCCCTATCTCTCCAAGTATCTCGCTATAAGAGACTCCATCCATTGATGTACCTAGGATCTCGATGATGTTCCTTCGCTCGGGATGACTCAAAGCCTGAATAATTATCTCTTCGATGTCATCTCTTCGTGGTACCGTCATATTTCTTCAAATCAACATGTGTAGGTGGCGTTAAAAACCGTTTTTGAGAAGAATATTTTGGTAAATATTTTGATCACAAAACATAAGACAAAATTACACTCCTTCCGCAGTTTAATACCAAAAACGTTGGATTCTGTGTGCGAGAAATAAAATTATGGATTGATAGGGAATATTTCGGGAGACGTCTCCACCTGCGATAGGGTTCGAACCCCACCCCCGCATATAAACGAGAATTATTATTTCCATTAACTATAGTTATAATGATAAATTCAATATCCGTGTCACATGGAATAATTAATTTCAATACTAAGAAAATATTTGAATTAATCATAAAGTCGTTAGATTCACAGCAGGGTTCGTACTCTGCGTTAAATAATGCGTGCGCACGATTTGGAACGATTGTTCCACGGGGTTCTTAATATAATATTGATGATCTTCAATGTGTTGATCAAATATGAAAAGAAAGATGATGATCGGGTTAGCTCTGATAGTATGTTTGGCGATTATCTCGTTTTCGGCAATTTCTTTAGCTGATGTTAATGACGAGACACCTGCAAGTTTGCAGGATGGTGAGGATTCTCCTGGAGCACACCAGTGTCCCAGAGATAACTATGACGATAACACAGGTTCGACAAACAGAGAAGGATTCGGAGACAACTATTAATTTTTTTTTCTAGATTATTTTCACTATTTTTTCGTCTAGCATACAACGTGTTCATGAAATAAAAGTGGAAAGTTCACATATTCTTGTGCACGCATTGGGAGTAATAAATAGAGTAAGTTTCTATTGAATGGAATAACGGAAATTCAATACTAGCTTAGAGAATGTTTGAATTAGTCATATAATTATTTAGTCGAAATATTTGCAGTAGGGTTCGAACCAGACTCCATTGGTTATATATTGGTGGGTCCAACCTGAACCCGACGAATGGTAAAAAATTTTATTAGATGCGAGAAGGTTATCCGTTTCTACTGGGAATATCTATGATTGCCTTTAGAGTAGAGGCATCTGTTAGAGCCTTAGATATTTGAGAATCACTTAATCCAGATACAATAGACTCAGCCCGAGCCTTTGTAACTCCCATAGATACTATTTTTGATACAAGATGATCATGCTGTCTTCTATTGGGCATATGCACTCAAACCAGATTTATTTTCTAAAGTAAAAGATTTTCTTGTATTCATAAGATGAATTATTATAAAAAAGTGAAGAGTATCGAAAAATTTCTCTATGGTCTCTCATTCTTGGGGGTTTTGTCAACTCCGAATATAGACGAGGATTTATACTTTCATTCACTATAGTTATAATGAGAATTTCAATATCCTTGTCACATGAGGGTCTTCTCGTAAAAGTAAGTCGTATAGATCTTTCCGTCTATTTCCTCAACTGTCTCTCGTATTCTGCGATAGTTATTGCCCTCATATAGCCTCAATGCCGCTACCATATGGTTCTCGGTGTCCACCTGAATCTTCTTGTATCCTTTCCCGAGGCAATACTCCTGCATATGCCAGAGGAGGAGAGTTCCAATACCTTTTCCCCTCTCCTTTTTCCTGACGCGGACACGGCTGATAACTGGGGTGCCTTCGCTGATCTTGATACCTCCCATGCCCACTACATCCATGCCTCTCTCAACAACCCAGAAAATACCATCGCCTTCTATGTAGGATGAAAAGATGTCGTAGACATCCTTATTCCATTCGTATAGTCTTGGATCACCTACGAACTCTGGGAAAAATTCCTCAATGAACTCGTCTTGGAGCGATATGGCTGCTTCTTGGTCTTCCCTTCGAAATGGACGTATCTGAACGTTTGGTTGTTTAACCATCGGAATTGATCTCTATGATATCTTAATAATTACTCTGAGGATGATTAAGCTCTCACCAGGTTTGGCTTTCTAATCAACTTTATTGAACCCTATATTTTTATCTTATAATTTATTTTGTCATGTTGCGAGAAATACAATATGCTTGTTACTTGAAACGGCGCAGATATCTCGCGTAGACGATTTATAAACTAAGGATTAAAATTATTGATTATGCGCAAACCACCAGCTACCGCATTTAAAGAATTATCACCGGAAGAAAGCGAAGAACTACTCAAAGCCTTGATGCCCCGTTTTATGGAAAATATGAACCACCATGAAAGTCTTGAATGGGCTAAAGTACAAACAAGACTAGAAGCTAATCCGGAAAAAATGTGGTCAATCAATGAAATGGAAAAAACAGGCGGTGAACCGGATGTCGACCGTGACGCTCAGGAGCAGAGGGAAAAGAAAGGAGTACATCCAAATGGAAACGTCATTGATATGGCAGCCTCCATGGGCATCGAGCTTTTAACGGAAGAACAATATCGAGAGTTGCAGAAACTCGGAGAATTTGATACGAAAACATCGAGTTGGGTTAAAACACCTTCTGATATTAGAAAACTCGGAGGCGCTATCTTTGCTGATCGACGCTATAACCATGTCTTCATATATCATAATAGTGCGCCATCCTTCTATAGCGCTAGGGGGTTCCGAGGCGTGCTAAGGGTCTAAATCGGCTCTTGAATTTTCATTCATCGATCCATGTCTCTACGTACGCGAACTTATCATAAATCATATTATTTTAAACGCCATTTGTTATATTGCGGGAAATTCAATATCATTTTTACTCGGAAGAATGGCGGTCGTCCTTTTTCCGCACGTCAAGAGTGAATGGAATAAGCTTAGCCATATAATAGCAGACCTATTTATTGGCATAAATGTATTTTATACCGAATATAATATTACAGTCATGAAATTATAGTTGCACGCACGCTCAGATTCTTAGTTTATTAATAAAGTGATAGTTCCCGCTAAACAATGAAACCCTTTGTTATTCATGAGACTGATGACGAGACCACTCGCGAGCGGATGGAAAAAGGCTTGGGAACCTAGACTTCGGTCGTATGTATTAGTCTTGCGCGCGCGTAACTAGTTATTCTAAATTAGAAAATTTGGGTGTGATAAATACATGTATAAATTAGCAGGGTTAATCTCTTATTATTGATGAAAATGTTTTATTTCTGTGTAGTTCCAAGTACTGGTCCATGTAATATTTTCTGAGCATTAGATCCATTAATTGTCTCTTTTTTCTGAGGCTTGTCTCATATATCTCTAGGAGGCTCATGGCGTCGGATAGTTCCGAATAAGTTTGAGAGTCTATTTCATTTTTTAAAAGTTGGTTGACTAGATTTTCAGTTGTGGACATTGTGTCTTGTATGTCCGCTATCTGTTTCTTTATCAGAGACATTACTATGCAATGAGTGCTTTGGTGGGTTATAGAACATCTTGATTGCTTTTAGAATGCATTGAAAACACTTTCACCCTTTTTTTATGTAAAAACCCATATAGTTATTTGAATATAGTTATTTTTTATTTTTTTACCCTAATTTATTGTTTATATAGATGATGTATATTGTGCATGTTAAATACAATAGCAGCTCCAATACGAATTATCTTAATATAGTTAACTTATGCTCTGTAATTAATACCCCTATTTTCTCTCTAGTGGTTGTTAATAACACATAAATATAATAACATTCACTTTATACATAAAAAATACTAAATATACAATAATTGCAACTCTATTTTTTTACTTTTATTTAATGCGTTATTCTATATTTTATTTTAATTATAATAAAATAAGACACATAATTAAAAGTTTATTTATATGTGAAATTAATGATTAGTGGGGATGGGCTGCTCGCGCTTTAACCCCCTTGCGGGGCCCACCTATCCCCAACCTGTAGAGTCCATATCTTATTCTTAGTTCTTTTACAACTAAGATAGGGGCAACATCATGTTGCCACGGTCGTCCCTTCCTTCGGCGAAAGTCTCAATAAAAAGTTTTATGGCGGGTCTCGTTTTCACTGTTCTTTTAGAAAAATTATACTTCTATGCAAAAAGTAAAAACACGATTGTTTTTTCCACTAAAAGGGGTAGGCTAAGGGCCCCTTGGGCCCAGGCGAGGCCCTTTCCCTTAGCCAAACCAATAAAGGGGTGTGTTAAATAAAAGAAAATGTGAGCAAGAATCATCAAAAAAACTGCTACAAAGACTGTAACGATACCATCGGACCAAACATATCGATTACAACAGCTGTAAATATCCGTATTCAATGACTGTAAATTTATAAGGGTGGTAACAACAACTTGACTCCAACATGAGGAGCTACATCTTCACAGAATGGGAACGAGAAAAAATCAACGAGTTCCTCGACTATGGCACCATACCCGACGGACTCCCCACGATCAAAACACGGATATTTCAAAACTTGGAGAAAATCACAGAAGACATTAAACTCGGGTTCGAGTTCTGGTCAGCTTTACAAAACGAAGCCTCTACGGAAAAGAGAGACTACGCACTAGACTCACACATATGGTTCCTTGAACACCTGAGGAAAACCTCCAGCAAGATACCCGAAATAATCGTTGACGACCTTCAACGGGAGCTGATATCACAAAACATGATATATCAGGCGGCCCTCGAGAACGCCTACTGCGGCATAGTGATCCTGAATCCTGACAACGAGATTATCTACGTCAACAAGGCAATGGCAGATATAGCTGGAAGAAGTAAAAACGAGATGATAGGAAAAAAACCAGGCATATTCCTCCAAGCAAAGGAGGGCTACATTGAGTGGCTGACCCAACAGGTAATCGAGAAAGGACGATTCAAGCACACCGTCTATACTGAGATCTATGATAAATGGGTTGAGATAGAGGCTTCGACGATAATACAGGAAGACGTACACATAGCTAGTGTTGCCTGTGTTAGGGACGTAACCGTCCGTAAGAATCTGGAGCTGCAGGTAAAGGAACTCTTAGAACAGTTAACTTCACCCACCAAACAGGTGGTTTAGTTTTGAAAGGTGTATGTAATTGAAGATTTGGTTGAACATTGATTACCCGTCCAAGACTGTAACGCTGCACAGGGAGTCATGTATATTATGTAAGCCATACGAGCAGAAAAACAAAGGAGTAAACAAGTTATTTGGTAATGGTGGATGGTATGAGTTCGAGTCTATTGAGGCTGCTAGGGCGTTATATGAGAAATATTACACTTCCTTTAGATGGAGCGAGTGTAAAAGGTGCTGTAAAAAATAGTTATTATTCATGGTTTTATACTTCCCGTTAAACTAAGATATCATTAAACGCAATTATTCTGTTACCTTTTAGATAAAAAGGCGCAGCACGTGATACTATGATACATATTCAAGTTCCAGAAAGGTTCAAAATAAGTTAATAAATTTAGGCTTAATGGAAAGAATTCCACATAAACGTTTGACCATGTTTGTGGGAATATTCGTCATATCAATAATGGTTGTTTATGGAATTTTCGTGGATTTCGAGCGTTCAAGAACCTTCGTAGATTTTGCCTTCACATTGGCCTTGCTATATTTTGCTTATCTTCAATCGAACTATACCGGTATGCAATACGAGATCCTGAAAAAGACCACACAACCAATAATCTATATAAGAACCAAAGAATGTGATGACATCATATTAGAGAATGCTAGTTCGTTTCCCATATTTAGCGTAGTTGTGTACGGATTTGAATACAAAACTAATAAAAAAGAACATTTTTTCGATATTATCGAGATCATCTATCCAAATAGCAGTGTTACTTTGGAGACTCCAAGAATATGGAGAAGGTCTGTGGCGATAGATCTTACGATTTCATATTGCTTGGGAGGGCAAAAAGGTGAAAGAGAGAGCAAAAGAGAACTCGTGTTCTTTACTGCTCCTGATAAGAGTAATGATCCTGAAAAAGAGATCGAGCATATAAAAGAGATAATTCCCGATTTGTTAGAGAAATCTGAAACGATCCAAGAAATTCTACGAGACACTTTGGATAATACGTAACAGAGTCCACATGACCGCCGCATACATCTATATTTTGATACTAATTCTACATCCATCCCGGAAAGAATCTTTTTTTATTCAAAGAATCTCCGAAGTACGCGCGTGAAAGTTATCTAACAACTCCGGTTATATCAACCGGTTTCCTTCTTCGCTTCTCCCTTTCTCTCTTTTTCTTGTCTTCTTTTCTATCTCTAGCAGGCATTTTACATCATTTTCCAATAGTTTCTCATAATATTAAAGTATGTTTAGTTTTCCTTTATGTTCCACGAAACGTTTAATTTCACCTTTCCTCCCGGTGATGGTTTAGGTCGAAGCGGATCTTGGCGAACCATTTGTGCCATGTAATTTATCGCGATGTTACTACCTATTGAATAGTCTTCAGCTTCCCAATGTTGACTACCGGACATTTCCTTATTTTCACCCATTTTTGAATGGATATATATATTGAAATTATTTGCTATTGGTTCTTCAATCTCCTCTGTTTTTGGTACAAGTTTATTCAATCTCTCATCCCATACGCAACGAGTCATTTTTTTAATGCATGTTTGAGGAGTTAAGTGAGTGAAAACCATCACTAACTCGTACCGGTCGTCTAACATCCCCATGCCTTGTTGTATGCCTGATAATGTTGTAGGTCCAAGCCCTTGGGGCATTGCTGCACTCAATTTTTGAACCATTTCGAGAGCTTTAGGCATGGAGGCCATCATCTCTTTTTGCATCATTCCAAGCCCTTTAGGCATGTTTGAACTCATCTGGCTTAATATGGTGTCATAATCCTCTGGTGCATCACTTTCAAATTGGCTCTTAAGTGAATGAATTTTCATATGAATCGCCATGGGATTATTAGAGGGATTAGTTACAGCCATCTCACCTGAAGCAGCAGCCTCATATCCCTCACCCGGGCATCGAGGATTTTTAATTCTATATTCATTTTGATAACTATATGTAGCCTTCATACCTACAGGCACAAAAACATAAACGCCCCCTACAGAGTATTCTGGGGATCTCCTCAATTCTCCTTGAATATTTACGTTAAAAGAGCCGTTTTCAGTATTATTATCATTATCTTCGCCCCAGCTCACATTAACATCCATTTCAGCCGAAAGGTCATATTTTATTCTAATTTTCTTCGTAGCTATTTCATCCTTCTCTTCTGTCTCGTCCATAGGAAGGATTGACTTTGAACCTAAAATATCGCACGAGTTATAGACATGTAATACATCCTCTAAAATCGGTGCTGACGGCGCCTTATACCTGATGGTTGGTGTATAATCATCGCCAAGTATCTCACCTTTTTCTACTTCAACCACAACACGATTTGATATATTAGACTCCTTGATAGAACGACCTTTTCCATCTTCCCAATTAGATAATTTTATTTCTATCACATTTAACGGGGATTTGTTCATAATCCCACAAAACTTTTTCATCAAAAGGAATAACCTCCCTTAACTTATCAGCCATTAATTCCTTGTGAACAACCAGGGACATACTTGTGTCTGTAGTTCTCCATGAATAATCCGGATAACTTCCCCAACACTCAAGATTAAACCCGGAAGATGGAAAATAACTGTTTTGAGTTAAATCACCATAACAAAATTGAAGTTGGAGTTCCATTATAGACCTAGTACCCACTGGCGTTGTACAAGTCATATCCTCAAGGAAAGACTCATCACCTTTTCGTTTTAAATCTAATAAACCAGAAAAATCATATTTCTTCCAATAATCAGATTTGGGCGAAAAAGTCTTAAATTTTCCTTCCTCATTTTTTTCGAATCTTGCCACAAGTACATATTCCGGATGAGGTTCTTCTCCAAATGCTTTTACTGATACGAAATAAGTAGACAGTAACTCAGATAACCAACTAGCAACACTTACAGAGGTAAAATCAGGGTCGGTAAGTGATATTGCTTTAACAACCACAGTTCTCTTACACCCATTACTATCTGTCAAAATATTTTCATCTCCAACAACATGAGTGTGTATTGTTAATAATTAAATTATAAAACACTAGCGCGCGCGGGGTGTATTAGTTACTCTTTTTTACGAATTTCTGAACCGTGTTGCTTCCCTTATCGGTTTTAGAATGCGTCATGGAGACTTCACCTACGTAGATGTCGCCTTTTGAACCAACCGTGATGGCGTGTGGGGCAACGAAAAGGTCCGTCTCTGGGTAGGTTTCCTCGTTTCCCCATCTGGCGAGGAGATTTCCCTCAAACGTAAAGATGCTCACGCATGGTGCAAGCTCTGAGACGTAGACAACGTCGTTCTTGTCGATGAAAACATCTGTTGGACGGGTGACGTGCCTCCACTCGGTGACGTATCTTCCATCTCCATCAAATATCTGTATTCGGTTGTTTTCTCTGTCAGGGACCCATACACGGTCAAGCCTATCAACCCAGACGTTATGAGGCAGCATGAACTCGCCGGGACCTGATCCCGGTTCTCCCCAGGAGAATAGCAGCTCCCCGTCGGGGGAAAACTTGTGCACACGTGCGTTACCGTAACCATCTGAAACGTAGATCTCACCTGACGATGAGAAGGCAACGCCAGTCGGACGGTTAAACGGGGGTCCACCGCGTTCTATGCTTTTCAAACTGTCCATCAGTTTCCCGTGATGCACGTAGCCGGTATCTGATGGTATGCCTTTTTGCCCAATGACCCTGAGTAACTTTCCATCGGGTGTGAACTTGGAGATCGTGTGGTTGACGTCATCGCTGCAATATAAGTACCCGTGTTGGTCAAAACGACTTCCATGCGGACGACCAAAATAACCTTCACCCCACGAGTCGAGGAAGTTGCCATCCCCGTCAAAGATCATGACGGGGTGGTTGCTTCTGTTAAAAACAAAAACTCTATCCTGTGAATCTACTGTGAGGCCTCCGACATCCAGGAATGACCAGCCTTTTGGGAGCTTCGCCCATTCATCAACCAGCTCGTAGGTATATTCCCCACCACCGAACAACATTATTAGCTCCTTGGAGAAAATTTTACGTTCGCGTAAATAAGAACGTTTTCGCGCACGCGCCTAGTTTGTCGTCGAAGCCTGCACGCGCCAGAAATTCTCCTAAACAAATAGTGTGTGAATGGCTTCAGTTTCATGACCTGACAACGAGACTCTTATACGAGAGGTAAGAATTCGGGCCCATACTCGGTTGCGGGACTAACTACATTGAGAAACGCTGGACCATAGAAGCTGGGCAAGCCGCCTCGGTGAGTCAGGAAGCCCACCTCTAAAGAGGTGGGTAGTTCACATGAGCACAAGCGTTTTATTGAATTTTTTAAGAGACTTATGTGCGTGAACGGTGGTTAATGCATTTGAGAAGAAATGTGGTGATCGTTATCGCATATATTTTATTGACGGTGTTATGTGGAACCATCACTATACCTCCAAGCAGAGCATACGCCCAACCAATCATAGAATGGAGTAAAACCATCGGAGGATGGGACTGGGATGTCGCTTATTCTGTTCAGCAAACCGACGATGGTGGTTACATTTTGGTAGGGTACACGTGGTCCTCCGGAGCAGGCGTCGACGACGTATATCTAGTAAAGACAGACAATAATGGACGTGAGCAGTGGAGTAAAACCTTTGGCGGTCCATACAATGATACCGGCTTTGATGTGCAGCAGACCATGGACGGAGGCTACGTAATCGTAGGTGGAACGACTTCGTTTGATACGGGCGATTACGATGTCTACCTCATCAAGACCAGCTCCAACGGAAACGAGGTGTGGACTAAAACCTTCGGTGACCCTGATGACGATAACTATGGCTATTCAGTGCAGCAGACAACGGATGGAGGCTACATAATAGCTGGAGAAGCATGGCTCTCAGACACAGACGAATACGATGTTTACATCATCAAGACCGACTCAGAAGGAGAAAAGGAGTGGGGATTTCTTGGAGGCGGCTCGGGTGACGATGGAGGCTATTCAGTCCAGCAGACTACGGACGGAGGATACATAATAGCAGGATACACCGACTCCTTCGGCGTAGGATTTTATGATGTTTACCTAGTAAAAACTGACTCAAACGGAGAGAGGGAGTGGCAAAAAACCTTCGGAGGCCCAGAAGATGATGGCTGTATGTTTGTTCAACAGACCTCGGATGGCGGCTACATCATAGTAGGCTACAGCTGTTCATTTAGCGAAGGGGACTACGACGTTTACCTCGTCAAGACCGACTCCAACGGAAACGAAGAGTGGAGCAAAACCTTCGGTGACACTGGAGATGATTTCGGCCACTCAGTACAAGAAACCTATGATGGCGGCTTCGTGATAGTAGGTGACTCCAACTCTTTTAACGGAGGTGATTACTATTACGATGTCTACCTGATCAAAACGGATTCAATAGGAGAAGAAGAATGGAGTGAAACCTTCGGCTACTCTGATGACGACACCGGGTGGTCTGTAAAGCAGACCACGGACGGAGGCTACATAATAGCCGCGGAGACATGGGACCCTAATGTAGACGATGTTGATGTGTATCTGATTAAAGTCAAAATGGAAAAGCCAGAAGCCGAGCCAGAAGCCGATGGTAATGGTGGCTTCGTCATACCAGGGTTTCCTCAAAATACTATTACTATTGGATTACTGGTAATTGCATTCGCACTCTGGTTTATGAAACGAAAACCATAATCCCACTTTTTTACTCATCTATAATATATTACTCATCAAAGTTTGTGACTGCAGGGTGAGGATAAAATTATGGCCCCTCTTCCTCGGCACTTCGTGCGTTGGGTTGAAAAACATGTTGAGTAGCAATCGGCTTCGCTTACTGATTTGAGAAGCTTTGAATATCAGAGGCATGTTGGGGTGGACCCTCCATACTCATTAATAATGGAAATGTGAACAATACGGAATCTACGACTTCATCGCAAGCTCATAGACAGCTTGCGCAAACCCGAAGTCAACGTTTTTAGCAACAACATGTTGTGCTGCGTTCTTTAATCCATCCACGGCGTTTTCAACAGCTACCGTCAGTCCGGAAGTTCTGAACATGTCAATATCGCTATGACTATCGCCAATTGCCATGATATTTTCTTTGCCAAGCCCAAGATGTTCGGCCAGTTTTTCAATGGCTCCGCCCTTCGTCGCTCCCAGCGCGGTTATGTCAACACAATGAGCAGATGAACAGGTTACTTCGACATCGCAAATCTTCAATACTTTTTCCCGGACGGGTTCCAAGTATTCGGCTCCTGAAAAAATCAGTATTTGGTTCGCCACATCCCTACATCCGGCATCCATGTTGTCGATTGTGTCATACACGCGCATTTCACAATGCATTAAGGTGTCGGGATTCGTAGATCTCTGAAGCATCGATAGTCCCCTTTCCCCCATTGTTGGTCTGTACATTCCAATGAAATCATGATTCCAACTCTGCACCGGCACGCCGAATGATATTGATGCGGTGAGCAGTTCCTTGAAATACTCCCGCGGAAGCCCATTCCGGTAGATATGCTTTCCAGTAGGACAATCCACAACGGATGCGCCGCCATTAAAGATAGCAAAACGGTCAAAACCGCATTTTTCTACCAGATGCCGCCCCATCGCCCATAACCTGGCAGAGCAGGCACATATCATAATCCCGTTCTCCTGTGCTGCCTTGACCGCTTTGAGGTTCTCTTCGAGAATCGCGCCTCCCCCGCCTGTAAAGGTCCCGTCGAGATCCGTTACGATTAATTTAATTTTACCCATTAATAACATCCTAATATA
>SMTZ1_10003760_pt1 | contig 15269 bp, 11 predicted proteins | sample DeeMarSWOR136_30_FD_25667 | JGI IMG/M metagenome (IMG submission 25667)
AAAGCTCCTTCCCCGATCGCACCAGGTCCTCGACATTGGATATCCGCTGCATTGACTCGCGCTCGGTCTGGGCGATAATCTCATCCAGCGAAGGAAGCCGGGCGATGTACTTCCGCGAGCGCCCGATCTTCGGCCCGGAAACCACATCATTGTCGGCAACTTCGAAATAGTATGAGACATAATCACCGGGGAACATGTGGAGCGGGTCCATATCCCAGTTGAATTCGATATCACCCTCGGTCTTGATCCGGTCGGAGAAATGAAGCACCGCGACGTTTTCCTCCGAGGGATTCCCCCGGCTCACCAGGGTGTATTTCATGACCAGCGACGTGAATCCGTAGTCGTCGAATATCCGCACCAGAAGCGGCAGGAGCATTTCGTCGTTGAGGTTGACGTCGAACCCCGGCCGGATGACATCGACCGACGGATACTGGTCCGGTACGGCCGTGATATAGTACTGGATCGGGTCAGGGTTTTTCTCACCGAGATGATCCAACAGCTCAATATGATAACCGATGGATTTGTCCACTCGTAGCGACGTCTGCGCAAGGGAGCCCTCGACCGCCAGCGACTGCCGGCTGCTGTCCTCAAAGACCAGTCCGGCCGTCTCAACCGGCAGGTTGGTTTCGATCTTCAGATTTACCCGGCTGCCGGTCACGGCTGAGAACGAGCCGTTGTTTTCATCGATCGTCAGCGGCGCCAGGCCGGTGTACTGAGGATAGAAAATCGACAGGTTGATTCCGGTCACGCGCGGGCGGTCGACCACGTCGACTCGCTGGACAGTCGTTCGCAGATCCCCGGCTTCAACGAAATAGTCGAACGATCGGTCGGCCTGACGGATAGTCATTCCGAAAAAGAGCGAGTCACCGAATGCGGTGGTAATAGGCGTCAGCTTCCTCAGGTCGATCTCGGTTTTCTGCCAGCTTCCCCCGGCCAGGCGATGGTGCACGCGGGCTTCTTCGGGGAACCGCTCACCCTGGAGAACGCCGCCGAACGTGATATCACGATACTTCACCCACTCGGTCGACCCCGGTGCCGCTGTCAGGTCGTAAGCTACCGGCGGCGCAACTCTTACCGTGGGATTCGAATAGACCTCGAAAGCGTACCCGAAAAAGCCCGGCGCGACCGCCAGCAGAATCACCGCCGCCACCGCCGCCGAGACAAAATGCCGTGACATACGAAGCAGCGGGCTGAACGTGAGGATTTCGCCAAAGTCAATACCGCCCGCACGGGCCAGCGCCTGCTGCTCGACCGCCCGGACGAGCTCGCCGGAATAGCCGCTGGGGAGATCGGTTCGAGCAAACTGGACCGCCGCGATCAGCCGTCCTTTGAGCGCCGGGTTGGCGGCCTCGAGAGCGAGCGCCACCGAATCGACACTGCCGTCAAAAAGACGGTTGACAGCATACCGGTACGACAGATAGACGGCTCCCACCGCAACTATCACCAGCACCGCCACTTTGAACCATACCGCCAGCACCCAGACATGGGCGATTGCCGCCAGAACAATGGCGGCCGCCACTAACGCCGCGATGGTTGCCAGCAGTCCAGCCGAAAAGAGGACCAGCCGCTGTCGGATGAGGATAGACCGCAGCCGTTTAACCAGTTCCTGAGTTGTCTGCATGGTTGCCATAGCGTCTTCCTGAACGTTGCCGGCTTCTGCCTGTCTGTAGTATCGGCCGATCCGGACAGCCCGCCTTTCCTATCACTTCAGACGGACAGACCCGGCCGGTATGTCAATACAACAGCGCGTACGTAAGTATGTTCAGACCCATCCGCAGCGCCTCCTGACGCTTCTCCGGCGGGTCGTTGTGCACCTGTTCGTCTTCCCAGCCGTCGCCGATGTCCGACTCCACCAGGAAGTACACCACTACCCGTCCGTTGACTACGATGGCATACCCGCGCGGCGGCAGGTTGTCGTGTTCGTGAATCTTGGGCGGACCGTTCGAAAAATCATAGAACGAGTGGTAGATAGGATGATCAAACGGCAACTCCACCACCTCCCGCTCCGGGAAAAGCGCCGCCATCTCCTTGCGAAAATTCTGATCCATGCCGTAGGAATCGTTTACGAACAGAAACCCTCCGGCCAGAAGATACTGCCTGAGCCGTTCTTTTTCCTCGGGCGAGAAAGTGATCACGCCGTGCCCGGTGGCGAACAGAAACGGATATCGAAACAACTCCGGGTCGGTGATACGGACCTGGCGCTCGATCGTGTCGACCGGCATTTCGGTGTTGTCGCGCACGAACTTGAGAAAATTGGGGATGGCCGAATTGCCCCAGTACCAGTCGCCGCCGCCCGAGTAGTGCAGCCGGGCGACCTTGATGGCCGATGGATGCGGGTGGTATCGACCCTGCATCGGGTCGGGCTGAAGCTGGCTCTCCAGCAGTTCGGCCGGGGTCTGGGCCGCAGCCGAGCCGGCTAAGACAATTGCAGCCAGCCATATGACCGTTTTGGGCGCACGTATCCCCATATCCTAATATACAGCCGAAACCCCTGTTTGGATGGGAATTTGTGCAGCTCCTTGATGTCACCCCCCTGCAGGGGGGGTCCATGGGGTAATCAAGACGGCGAGGCTGCCACCGGAACGGCTCACTGGTTCCGGTCGCGAGTGGCCATGGATGCCCGACGTCTCGGGCATGACGGCCCGGCGGCCGTCGCCACGTACACCTAACCAAAAGGCCCGCCAGCAGGCGGGCCCTCGCACGTTCAAGATTCAACCAACGACTACTTGAATCGGCTCGGCCGGCGGGCCTCCCATTCGACCACGATCGGGCTGGCCACAAAGACCGAGCTGTACGACCCGACGATCACACCGAGGATGAGCGCCAGCGAGAAATCACGCAGCACTTCACCCCCGAACAAGAAGAGCGTCACCACCACGATCAGGACGGTCATGGAGGTATTGATCGTCCGCGCCAGCACCTCGTTGACCGAGCGGTTGACCGCGAAGACGAACTCGCCGCGGCTGCGGAATTTCTTGAGATTCTCGCGAATCCGGTCGAACACCACGACCGTGTCGGTCAGCGAGTAACCGGCCAGGGTCAGCAGCGCCGTAATGATCAGCAGGTTAAACTCCCGTCCCATCAGGAACAGGATGCCGAGCACGGCCAGGACGTCGTGGAACGTCGCCACCGTGGCCGCCACCCCGGAACGGAAGTCAAAGCGAATCCAGATATAGATGATGATCCCGACCAGCGAGATAAAGACCGCCCAGATGGCGTCCTTGCGGAGGCTCTCGCCCACCGCCGGGCCGATAATGTGCTCGGAGTCGAGAGTGAATTGGTTGCCGGCGAAGCTCTCCGCCAGGATATTCTTGATGGTGGCCGCTCGTTCCTTGCCTTCGGCATCCGTTTCCGGCCGCTTGGTTTTGATGATGAAGGCGTTGGGCGACTCAAAATCAGCCAGCTCGGTGACGTGCGCGTCGGGGAATGTGCCTGCGAGTCCCGAGCGCAGATTGTCGATGGATACGGGCTGATCGAAATGTCCCTGGAGCATCACGCCGCCGGCGAAGTCGATACCGAGATCGGCCCGGCCGGTGGCGATCATGACGAAGGCGAAGATACCCAGGGCAACCAACAGCAGAGAAAATCCAAAGGCCACGCGACGCGCCCCGATGAAGTTGATGTTTGTGTCTGGTATTATTCTAAACATGGTTTCCTCGTCCTTCCACCTATATGCTCAGGGTCCGATAGGCCTTGCGGATATCGAAGATCGATTTGGTGATCACATAGGCCGTGTACAGTGACAACGTCACGCCCCAGAAGAGGGTGACGGCGAAGCCTCGAATCGGACCGGAGCCGAAAATGAACAGCGCGCCGGCCGTAATCAGGGTGGTAACGTGCGAGTCGAAAATAGCCACGAACGCCCGCTGATAGCCGGCGTCGATCGACGCCCGTACGGTTTTCCCGGTGCGCAGTTCCTCGCGGATGCGCTCGAAAATCAGGATGTTCGAGTCGACTGAGATACCGATGGTCAGGATGATGCCGGCGATGCCGGGCATGGTGAGCGTAGCCCCCAGGCCGGCCATGACCGCGAGCAGGAAGAAGATGTTGAACAGCAGACCGACATCGGCAATTACCCCCGAGACGCGGTAGTAGACGCCGATGAAGAGAAGCACAATCACCAGACCGATCAGAGACGAGTAGAAACCCTTGCGGATCGAGTCGGCCCCCAACGAGGCTCCCACGACGTTCTTCTCGATGATCTCGACCGGTGCCGGCAGCGCACCGGCCTCCAGCACGATTTTCATATTGACGGCGTCATCAAGCGTGGCCGAGCCGCCCATAGTGATGGTGCCGTTGCCGCGAATCTTGGAATTGATGAACGGCGCCGACTCGACCGTGTTGTCCAGCACAACTGCGAGTGGCTTGTTGATGTTGGCCCCGGTCAGTTGGGCAAACCGGCCGATGCCTTCCGAAGCTATGCGGAAATCGACTTCGTTTCCGCCATACTGGCCACGGCGCAGGGAGATGTTCTCGAGATACTTGCCGACAAACTGGACTTTGCGCTTGAGCAGGTACAGGTCCCATACCTCGCGATTGTTGCGGATTTCGACGCGGGTAGACCAGGCAAACTGGACATCGACGGGAATCAGCCGTTTTACCCCGGGCAGGTCCAGCCAGGTGTCGATTTTCTGGCGGTCCCGGGTGTTGACTGCCCAGCAGGGCCACGAGGTCCGGGCCTGGGTGTTGGTCAGCCACTGATCGAGCCGCGACGAGAACGGATGGGTATCTTCAGAAACACCTAGTTCTTCGTCGAACCCGAAGTCGGTGGTGTCGCGAGTCGAATCCGTTCCCATCAGGTCGGCTAGAACGTCAACCTCTTCGGTCGTGTCGGCGACCGGTTCGCTCGCCTCGGTTATGTCTGCGGTGTCCGTCACTCCGGACTCGGCCAGTTCGTACTCATGTATGACTGAGTCGATTTTCTGGAGCAACAACTGGGCGTTGTCGTAGTTTTCCAGAAGCTTGAATTCGAGTACTGCCATCTGGCCGACGAGTTCCTCGGCCCGTCCGGCGTCGGTGTAACCGGGCAGGTCGATGATAATCCGCTCGTCACCCTGTTTCTGGATATTGGGTTCGGCCACGCCCAGACCGTCGATACGGGTGCGGATGACCTGCATGGCCCGCTCCACGGCTCCTGCGGCGGTGCCGGGATCGATTTCCTCAGTCTTGACTCGGAGAACGACGTGAACACCGCCCTGCAGATCGAGCCCGAGGCGAATCGCGCTCTGCTGGAGGGCGAGCAACGCGCCGGGGTCTTCTTCCTGCATCGCCTGGCGTTCGTCGTCGCTCATGGTCCACAACTTGAAGGTGTCCCAGAAAGCCAGGAGACCCACCACTATGAGCGCCAGCGTAATGACTAAGCGCCATCTTTGACCTGACATGTACTATCCTTTCTATTCACTCGATCTTGTTTTTTTGCTGTTAACGTCCGCCGATCACCGACCCGGTCGGACCGAACCTACGAACCGCACGCGGTTCACAGGGCAGAGAGAGGAGGGAAAGCGGTTAGCTGGTGCCGGACGGTCGGGCGCCCACCAGGGTGAAGCGATGTCCGATCTGCGAAGCGACCAGGCTCGGAGTGGAAAACAGAAGCTGCAGGTCCCGGGGCCGAGACTGCTCCGGTTCCGACGATGCCACGATACCCGAATTGAGCAGACTCTTGTTCTCAACGCTTCCGGGCAACAGGGCCGGACAGGCCTGAAGCCAGGCGGCCTGCTCGGTGCAGGGTCGACTGCCGGGAGCCATGCCGCCGGCGGTTTCGTCGGCATCTGGACGTCCATCAAGAGTGGCCGCCTCGGCTCTGGCCTCGGGTGTCTGCGCCTGGTACTGCTCGGCAAACAGACGGTGTACTGCACCCGCCCCGGAGACCAGGAGGGCCAGCATAACCAGGGCTACGGCGGCGGCCCGCAGGCCGGCCAGGACTATGACCACGAGCTTCCTCATAGAGATGGGCAAATATAAGCGTCGACAATCGTTCGTCAATGCAAAAGCGCCGCATAGCTTGACATCGGCAGGCGGAGTCGATAGCTTAACCCATTGACAGACCATTAGATATCTCGGTAGGTTGAGTTCGTGACCAGTTTTCGAGAGGTTCCGTCATGAAGTTGGAAACCGCGCGCAAACAGACGCCGAGGGTATTGCTGCTCCTCCTGACCATGACCCTGGCCTGGTCTTCAGGCCATGCCGAGGCCTCGCTGGACACCCTGGACAACGGCATGGAATTGATCCTGCTGGAGAACCACAGTTCCCCGATGATCGCCAGCGTGATTTTCGTGCGGTCCGGGAGCAAGTATGAAACCGAGTACGAAAACGGGATCGCCCATTTCCTGGAACATCTGCTCTTTGACGGCACCGTCCACCTCAACCGCCAGGAACTTGACCGCTCGATTCGGGATCTGGGGGGCTATATCAATGCCTTCACGCGGGAGGACCTGACCGCTTATCTCGTGCTGCTGCCCAGGCAGTATATCGAACATGGCCTGACCGTTCAGGCCGACATGCTCTTCAATTCGGTTTTTCCCGAAGACGAGTTGGCGAAAGAGCGGCGGGTCGTAATCGAAGAGATCAAACGCTCGAACGACACCCCGGGCGCCGCGGCCGAGGCTTTTTTCACCCGGCAGGCGTATGGTCACACCGACTACGGCCGTCCGGTCCTGGGTTATGAGCCGTTCATTGCCAACCTCCCGCGTGAAGCGATAATTGCCTATTGGAAGAAACACTACACCCCCGACCAAATGACCGCGCTGGTGATCGGCGACTTCGAGACTTCAGAGGTGAAGCGACTGCTGGCCGGCGTATTCGAACGCTTTCCGAGGGGCGAAGCGGGTGATACGGCGCTCGGGTCAAGGTTGCACGAGCGGCTGGCCGAGGCCAAGCGAAGAGGCGGGCAGGTGGCCGGGCAACGCCGTTACGACACCGTAGCGGCCGTCACCTCTACTTATATTGATTTCTCCATCGCGGCCCCGGACCTTGACTCGCCTGATTATCTACCCTTTGACCTGCTGGTACAGTATCTGGCGCTGGATGAGATTTCACCCCTTAAGAAAGCGCTCCAGGGGGGAGCTGATCCGTTGGCGACCGAGGTCTCCCTCTCGCTGCCGACCTGGCCGGAGCTGACCCGGCTTGACATTGGGATCATCACCGAGAAGCCGGAGTTGCGCGACAGCATTGTCGCGACCACGCTTCAAACGCTAACGCAGATGAGCTCCAGTTCTGCCAATTCGGGTGACCTCCAGGGCATCAAAACCACCCTACGCTGCGACGCCATCTACAACGCCGAGAGACTGCACCACTACAGTTTCCTGATCGCGCCGATGATGATGACCGCCGGCTGGGACTGGATTCAGAGCTATCCTGACCGCCTCAACAACGTGACCTGGGAGCTGTGTCAGACTGCAGCCGGACGATGGCTGGACATACCCGATTACGTTGTGACCGTGGTGAGACCGACTGACTCGGGAGAGGTCGGCTGTCAGGCAGAAAGGCCGACGGGGGAAGAAGTGATTGCCTATTTCGACACAGCCGCTTTCCACTCATATGACCTGGAGAAGGGCTACGAACTCGCCTATCCGCAGACCGACTCGGTCACTTTGGAACTGGTCGACCCGTCTGTTTATCGCCGCGAGGTACTCGAAAACGGCCTGACCGTACTCATCAAATCGAATCAATCCAGCCGGGTGTTTGCGGCCAGCATTTTAGGGCGAAACCGGTCCGCCTTCGAGCCGAACGATAAGGCCGGCCTTACTGACTTCGTCAACCGCTGTCTGGCCGGGGGTACGAGTACCCGAACCACCGAACAACTCAGACGCGATCTGGCTGCGACGGGCGCCCATCTTACCCTCCATGACAACCCATGGATTCCGTATGATGACCGCTACACGACCCGCAGTTTTTCATTCATAAAGTTCGAGACGATTGAGCCGTACGCCGAGGCGGGCTTCGCGCTGCTGGCCGACCTGGTCCTCAACCCGCTGTTTGACTCCGCTGAGGTCGAGAACGTGCGGCAGGAGATGCTCGGCATTCTGGGCCGAAGCAGCGGATCGCCGTCACAGGTGGCCCGGGATCTCTACTTCGCCAGACTCTTCGAAGGCCACCCTTTCTCCAAACCCATCATGGGTAGTCCGCAGTCACTTGCGGCCATCACCCGAGACGACCTCAGAGATCACCACCAGCGCTTCTACTCACCGGGCAACATGATCCTCGCGGTTGTAACCAGCCGCGACACCAGCGAAGCAATGGGCTGGGTGCGCGCGACCTTCGGGAGCGTGGCTCGGCTCGACAGCCGAGCGATTCCGGCGGTCCCGGCCTTACTACCAGGCTATTCCGACGGCGAGTTTCACCGGGACCTCAACAAGGAGCAGATTGCGATATACGCCGGCGGACGACTTCCCGGCGCCGGATCCGAAGAAGCTCCTGATCTGCAGGTAGCCGCTTCCATTCTGTCCTCCCGCCTGTTCGAGATCCTCAGAGAAAGGCAGGGGCTGGCCTACTCAACCGGCGCGGGTGCCGCATTCGACCGGGATTTCGGCTGGTACTATGTCAACATCGCGACGGGCTCGGAGAACTATCAATCCGCACTGGACGGCCTGACGGTCCAGAGCGAGAAACTGGCTCTGGACGGCCCGCAAGAAGCGGAGGTCCGGCGAGCAAAGAACCAGATCTGGGGACGGCTCATGAGCGCCAGGCTCTCGCGCATCAACCAGGCATTCTATCTGGCGCTCGATGATTTTCTGGGTTACGAACCGGGATCTGATCGCGGACTGTTGGACAGGTTGGAGAAAGTGAGCGTTCTGTCCGCGCGGCGGGCGGCGGCCCGGCACTTTCGTCCGAGCCTGTGGGTGACCGCCAGCGCCGGCAGGAGGCCGTGAACTCGCGCGGCCGCAGCAGGAAGGCCTCTTTCAGTGGTTTTCGAGAGTTGAAGCGAGGGGCGGGAGTTGACAGGACACCAGCCGGCCCTATATTTGGCGCCAAGTACGATCCTGACTTGAAGGATATTGCGACTGCATGACTGAGCTGAGCAACGGCCGGTTGGAGATGGTGCCCGGCCGAACTCACGGCGCCGCCACGACTCTGCTCCGGCTGCTTATTCTGCTGGGTCTGCTGTACCTGTTTATCCTTTCCATAACCCTACTGGGAGGCGCTTTCGAACTGGCCGGCAAGGACTTCGTCGAATCCATCTTCAGCGCCACTTCCAACCCGGTGGCCGGTCTGCTTATCGGCCTGCTGGCTACGGCCATTATTCAGTCCTCGTCGACCACCACCTCGATCATCGTCGGCCTGGTCGGCAGCGGTTTCCTCACCTTTGAGAATGCTATCCCCATGGTCATGGGGGCCAACATCGGCACCACCATAACCAATCTGATTGTGTCGATGGGCCACATATCGCACACCCATGAGTTCCGTCGGGCCTTCGCAGGATCGATTGTGCACGATTTCTTCAACCTGTGCGCGGTGGTGGTGTTCCTGCCCCTGCAGGTCTATTTCAACCTCATAGGCGGCTCGGCCAAGATCGTCGAGGAAATCTTCCAGGGCTACGGGGGTCTCAAGTTCAGTTCGCCCCTTGCGGCCATTACCAAACCGGTCGCCGACGGAATCATTTATGTGACGGACGGATCGGCCTGGCTTTCGGCCGTTCTGGCCATGCTGTTGCTGTTCGCCGCCCTCCGCTACATAGTAAAGGTGATGCGACTTATGGTCCTGGCCCGGGTCGAGCGGTTCTTTCAGCAGTATATCTTCCGCACTCCCGCGCTGGGCTTCGTGTTGGGCATTGCGGTTACAGCTGTGGTTCAGTCATCTTCTATCACGACCTCCCTGATGGTTCCCCTGCTCGGGGCCGGGGTGGTAACCCTCAGCCAGGTGTACCCATACATGCTGGGGGCCAATATCGGAACCACGGTCACGGCCTTCCTCGCCTCGCTCGTCACCGGCTCCACCGAGGCGGTGTCGGTGGCGTTCGCCCATCTGCTCTTTAACGCCTACGGCACGGCCCTGTTCTGGCCGCTCAAAGTTATTCCCATTAACCTGGCCAAAAAACTGGCCAGCTTGACGGAGACGTCAAAGCTGGTGCCACTTATCTACATATTGATTACGTTCTTTGTCCTGCCCGGACTTATATTGCTGGTAACGAGGTGATGACCATGTTTGAGAAATTCAAAGAGCTGTTCAGTTCCGAAAGCCTGCTGGAGTCGGCCTACACAACCACCGTCAAGATGCTCGAATTCGACCTGGAGATGTATGAGCTCTCGCGCTCGGTGCTGCGCGAGTCCGACGGCAGTCAGCTTCCCTTCGACATAAAGAAAATGGACATTCGCATCAACAAGTACGAGCGGGAAGTACGTCGCAACGTGCTGACCCATCTGACGGTCGCCGGCACCACCAACCTGGTGCCCGGCCTGGTGCTGGTGTCCATCGTGATTTCGGTCGAGCGGATCGGGGACTACACCAAGAACATTGTCGAGCTGGCCTGCGATCACGAAACCAGGCTGCTGGCCGGCAACCAGGAGGAGAATGTCCGCAAGCTGGAAGCCGGCATCGCCAGGCATTTCCCCAAGACTATCGAGGTCCTGAAGACGAATAACAAAGAGTTGGCGCGCGAAGTGATGCAGGAACAGGTCGAGTTAAGCAAGACCGTAGATCGGATCTGCTCCGAGCTGATTCGCACCGGCGGCGGAAGCAACCTGAGTTGCGGTGACGCAGTATGCGTCGCGCTTTATTCGAGATACCTTAAGCGGATCAATTCGCACCTGACCACGGTGTGCAGCGCGCTGGTGAATCCATTCGCCCGGATCGGGTTCCGGGAAGAGCCGGGCGGCAAAGAGGCCTGAGCCTGAGGGCTATTGATCCCGAGCCTTGGGCTTGAGTCCGAGCCCGATGTGCGCCGCCGGCCAGAGATCGCGGCGGTGCAGGATGAGAAAGACCACCGCCAGGACCAGATACGCCGCCATCACTTCCATACGTATCTCCGACACTATCAATTGAAGCAGGAAGAGAACCGCCAGCAGCACGCCGTCGGTGCGACTCAGCTTCAAATTGACCAGTACCGCCAGGGCGAATAACGACTGAGCCGCCGTAAGCAACAGCTCGTGCTGTTGCAGCTGGTCCAGAGGGAACGGTCGGATAATACCCCCCGATATGGCGAACACCAGAGGGATGGTGCCCACCAGCAGGGTCCACTGGTTGACCTTGGACGAGATCAGGGCTTTGATCGCCGATTGGGCGTTCCCCCGCATCGCCCAGGTGAGAGCGATTATGAATTCGGGGGCCTCGGACGCCAGCGGTGCCAGCCACTGGACCAACAAGAACTGGCTGATACCTAGTTGAGCACCGGCCTCAACGAGCGATTCGGCGAACGGTTCGGCGACAAAGAAAATGGAAGCGCCCGACCAGAGGAAAAAGACCACGGTCAGCACCCGCCGGGGAAGATCCTTCATCCGGGCGAGGATTCGCACCGGGCCGATAAAGTCCGGCTCGACCACCTCCATCTTAGCCACCCGCCGGGTGTACATGACGAAGATCGTCACCAGAATAACAGTGTCGATCAGGTTCAGGCTGCCCTTCAGCGGGATGGTGAACGAGTACAGAGTGGCCAGGGCCAGGTAGAAGATTTCACAGCGCTGGTTTTCGTCCAGAACCAGGTCCTTCTTTTTCCTGGCCCAGATGAACACGAAGAGCACGGCCGGCCAGCCGATCCCGACCAGCAGCCGGTTGGCCCCGGTCATGTTGGCGATAGCGTAGTGGGCCTGCGTCGGATCATGGGCCGCCTTCCAGGTGAAAACGAAATCAACGGCGTATTCCGGCAGCACCGCGATCAGGGCCAGCAGGGCCACCGCGAGCGACTCGGAGATGTCGATTTCGGCCGCTTCCGCGGCCCACGAGAGAATGAAAGCGGCGCCGAAAACGGCCACGCCGAAAATAACCGCCCCGAGCACCGGTGCCACGTGAGTATGAGTGATGCCAAGATACAGCCCCGGCGCCGTCGCCAGGAAGGCGCAGGCAAGGAAGATGTAGCTGCCGGGGGTGACCGTGAGTTGCTCGCGCGGGGGAACCATCGAGTGCATCCTCTGACCGAGCCGGTGGTCAGCCGCGGATCACCATGTTTACAATGTCCTTACGCAGCAGAACCCCCACCAGCCTGTCCTGATCGGTGACGAAGACGCGGCGAATGTCCTTGAAGATCATCATGGCGGCCACTTCGACAATCTTGGTCTCGGGGCTGACCACTTCGTAGTCCCGGTCGTACAACTGGGCCACCTTGATCTTGTCCTCCTGCTTGAGCAACTCCTCGAACGGCTCGACGTCAATCGAGTAGTTCAAATTGGAGATCAGTGCCTTGTAGTCCGGCAGCGCGGCTTTGATCAGGTCCCGGTCGTCGATGACCCCCAGCAGCCGATCGTTCTCACCGACCACGGCCAGCGCCGACAGTCGGAACCGGAACATCCGGTTGGCCACTTCTTTGAGGGTGTCATCGGGCGTCACCTTGGCCACGTTGTGCCGCATGACATCCTTGACCATCAGTTCCTTATCGACCGTCACTCCGGCATCACCGATCAGCTTGATCAGATCGGCCTTGGTCGCGGCGGCCAGCACCTTCTCGAGCGTCCCCTCGGTGCGGGCAAAAGCGGCCAGGCCGGACAGAGTCTGCAAGTAGAGTTTGGCGATGGTCGAAGGGGTCAGCAGAAGACAGACTACATGGACCGGGACGTTGTCGGCGGTCTTCTCCTCCAACCCCTTGCGCGATACGCCCAGCAGGATGTACATCTCCCTGACGGCATCGGTACGGGCGTGCGGGAAGGCGAAGCCGCGGCCGTAAGACGTGCTCTCAACGTCCTCGCGTTCCCGGATCGAATGCAGAATGGCTACCAGATCGAGACTGATCCCCTCGGAAGTGATCAGTTCGAGCAGTTCGATAACCGCTTCATCTTTGGAGCGGGCGAGCAGATCCATCTTGACGCGCCGTTCCATGAGCAAATTGGCCAGTTTCATAAGCTACTTCCCGCGTCAGGCACCTGCGGAACCGGAACGCTGTTCTTGATCAGCCCCGGCGAGGCGACGCCGCCGGAAACGAAGAATTTCACACCTTCCTCAATCGTCATATCAACCGGCACCACGTTCTCGGCCGGAACCACTACCGTCATGCCCGACACCGGCGTGGGCGTCGAAGGCACAAAGCAGGCGCAGTATACCTTTTCCTCACCCTCTACCGAAACCCTGATTCGTTTGGTAATGAAGCAAAGACTGTAGAGCCCCCGACGCGGGTACTCAATGGCCGCCACCTCCTGGAACGAACCGGTATCGGTCCGCGTGAATGCCGCCAGCAGTTGCTTGCTGGCCGAGTAGATCGGGCGAATGAGGGGGACCGTTATCGCGAGTCGGTCGGTGAGGCGAAAAAACCTGGCCCCGACAAAATTGCGTGTCAATACTCCGGCCAGCAGGATAATCAACAGGGTGGTGAGAAGCCCCAGTCCGGTCCGATAGTAACCCAGCAGATTGTGCAGGTACGGCTGGAGAATGCCGTCGACCGTCTCAAACAAGAAGCGCAGAACGAGGAAGGTGAGGATAAACGGCACCACCACCAGCACGCCGCTGAGGAAGTACCGCTTGATAACACTCCAGATCGAACCGTCCGCCGACATGGTCTCTACCTGCTCGTCCGCGCACATCCACCATCGGATGCCCGCCCGATTCAACAAAACACATTTTAAATCGGGCGTCAAGGAACTAAGAAGCCGTACGACAGCGGGATATGGGAGGCGAATTCGATTATCGGTCCCGGGTAGAGTCCGAACAGGACCACGCCGACCAGGCCGATAACGATCATCGCCAAAGCGGGCGGGTTAAATGACATCCCGGCTGGATCCGGGCTTTTGCCGAAATACATCACCTTGATCACATTGGCATAGTAATAGAGCGCGAACACCGATGTCAGCAGGGCGAGGCCGACCAGCCAGTACAGCCAGCCCAGTCCGGCCTGGCTGCCGGCGTGCTTGATGGCGGCGGCGAAGACATAGTATTTGCCGACAAATCCGGCCAGTGGCGGGATGCCGGTGAGTGACAGCAAGAAGACGGTCAACGACAGCGCCACGAACGGCGAACTGCGCGCCAGGCCATCATAGGCCGAAATCTCGCAACTGCCGGTCCGGTCCTCGAACAACGTGACGACGGCAAAGGCTCCCATATTCGTGAACAGGTAAGCGAACATGTAAAAGGCGACCGAGGCCAGTCCGAGCTCATTGAGCGCCAGCATCCCGACCATGACATAGCCGGCGTGGGCGATCGATGAATAGGCCAGCATCCGCTTGATATTGCTCTGCCGGATCGCCACGGTGTTACCCAGGATCATCGCCGCCGCGGCCAGCACCCCGACCATGATGCCCCAGTCGTTGGGCGCCATGAGCGGCTCATAGAACGAGAACAGCCCGATCACGATGATTTTTATGAATGCGACTATGCCGGCCGCCTTGGAACCGACCGACAGGAAAGCCGTCACCGGAGTCGGCGAGCCTTCATAGACATCCGGCACCCACTGGTGGAACGGCGGCAGCGCCAGTTTGAATCCGAGCCCGGCCAGGATAGCCACGATCGCGAGCAACAGGACGGCTCCCATCTGCCCCTGCGTATAGAGCTGCTTGGTGGCCAGGGCCAGCTGCATCTGCGTCAGGTCGGTGGTGCCGCTCAAACCGTACAGATAGGAAATACCGAACAGCAGCAGCGCCGACGAGAAAGCGCCCACGATCAGGTACTTGATACCGGCCTCGACCGAGCGCTTGTCGTCCTTGAAGAACGCCGCCAGAACAAACAGGGGTATGGTTGTCAGTTCCAATCCGATATACAGCGACAGCAGCTCGCGCGACGAGGCCAGGAACATCATCCCAACCGTCGACAGCATGATCAGTCCGAAGTACTCGCCTCGATGATTGACGACCTTCGTGGCGGTGATCCCGAAAGAACTCCCGATCGCCATGAAGGCGGCGCCGATGAAAATCACCTTGAAGAAGACGGCCAGCGGGTCGTTGAAGAACATATTGCCGAACCCGCGGCCGTAGCCGGTAGAGGCCAGGACGATCCCGGTCAGGACCAGACCGCCCATGGCCAGATAGCCGACCGCCGCGCCGCTCCTGCGGCGGGTCCCGATATCGAACGTCATGACCGCCAGGGCCGCCAGGAAGAGCACAATCTCCGGCAGCATCAGACGCAGGCTGTATTCGGGTAGCTGAAACTCCATCGTGTTACCTGGCCATCAGAGTAATCAGGTGCTGCAACGTTTCGGACAT
>SMTZ1_10003762_pt1 | contig 15266 bp, 16 predicted proteins | sample DeeMarSWOR136_30_FD_25667 | JGI IMG/M metagenome (IMG submission 25667)
AGATACAAAATAATATACCATGTAAGGGAGGTAATACTCACTCCGCAGGATTTGAATGACCTGAAAGGGGAGTAATCATTTTTGTCCCAAAGCCGATTTTGAGAGATTGTCAAATCTTTTGGTGGTGGACTACTCTACATTGGCTCACTGTGTGGGACTATTCATCCAGTGGGTGATGATATGTGCTTATCTCTGTGGATTAGGTATTTTCACATGAACATGAGCCTGTGGCGTCAACCTGGTTTCAATCTCCCATACCGCAGTCCAGTCTCACAAGGGTTTCTATCATTTCTATTTTCTTCTGTTCATTTCCTATAAAAAGTGAAACAAAAGAAATAAGTTGCGAGTCAATCACTAATTCTCCTTTGGAGGTTTCAATTTCTGTGTGAAGTTCTCCCAGAATATCTCCTGAAAACACAGGAGCTACCTGTATGTCACGAATTTCACAGTATGTGTCTGTTTTCCACCAGCCTTCGTATAATATTTTACCATCTATCTTAAAATAGGCAAAGTTTACTGCATCTCCAGATCCAAAACGACCCATTAATGCATACCATTCCTTCAAGTTCAGCATATTCCGGGTTTCCCATGAATGATCTCTGATACCAGAGCCATTAAAGATTATTGTTTTTTCTTCTATTTTAATTTTTCCTTTCAAGGATCCTGGCTGTTCATATTGATCCCCCCGGTATGTTGAATACTCATAAGGTGGTGTACACGACTCGAAATAAAGATCGAATTCTATGTCTTTTGAATCATTTGAAGGATTTCCTTTTTCTGTTCTCTGAAAAGAATCCTTCATGTGGATTTTCCATTTCTTCAACAATTGCAGAGGCTTCATCTTCAGGCTTCCAAGAGCAAGAGCATCTCGATTCTCTAGCTTTCTTAGGTTCTGAAAGTGGAGGGGACTTTCTGAATACACTGCCACTACCTCTTCTTTGAACCCCAGAATTGGTTTAATTCCCACACTAATTGAGATCCCTATCCTTTTCACGGCGTCATACCCGTTAAAATGGTAGCCCTCCCTCCACAGAGGATTATCTGAAGGAGGAAGGTGCTAAAATTCCTCTTTAGCTTTCACTTCCATACTGTCACTCTTTGATGTACACCAAACCCTTGTTTCCATCTACCGTTATTGTCTGACCTGTCTTGACGATCTTGGTGGCATTCTCCACACCAACGACAGCAGGAATGCCATACTCTCTGGCGATGATAACGCCATGGGATAATGTCCCTCCCAGTTCCATCACTAGTCCTCCTGCAATGACAAACAAAGGAGTCCATCCTGGATCTGTGACAGGGGCAACGAGTATTTCACCTTCCTTTAGATCAGGACATTCGTTCGGATCAAAAACCACTCTGGCCCGCCCTGTGACTATTCCCTGACTGCACCCTGTTCCCTCAAGCTTTTCTCTTGGCTCTACCGTACGCGTGAGTTCTTCTATAGGAGAAGGCTTTCCCACAATCACATTAGGTACATCCAGATGCTCATATTCCTCTTTTTCTCTTTTGCGCTCCTCAATCAAATCTGCTATGTGCTTCTTTTTTATGTTGCCTGCAATGATTTCAGATACCTCTGTCATCTTCAAATAGAAGATAGTATCCCTCTCCTTCAAAATCCCCTTATCTACCAGTTTTTCTGCAATAGCCAGATATAAAACCCTCATGGCGGAAACGCCTCTGACCCAGATAGTTTTCAAGTTTTCTCTGGCAACGATAAATTGCTGACTTTTTTCAAGTATCTTCTCAAAGATCAATTTCTCAAAAGGATTTCTAGATAGTTTCTTGAGGATACGATCCATGGCTTCCTGTCTTATCCTTTTTTGCTCCTCCATTGTTTTTGCAGGACAAACACTTGCACTGAGATAACTTGCCACCATAAAGAGTACAAAGTAAGGATTTTCTTCCCAGCGGGGAACTGAAAGCTCTAGTTCCTGAGAACATCGATCTCCAATTTTTTCCATTGACTTATTCAGCTCTTGCAAGAATGTGATACCTTCGGGAAACTGGTTCAATTCTTCCAGAGCATTGCCTTCTTTCGAAAGGATTAACTCAGAAACTCTGAGGGATTTCTTGGCGATTTCGGCCAGTTTCCACATTTCTATTCCTAGCTGGCTACTGCTCATCCCCTTCAGTCCTATAGTGAGCAGGTTTTCTGTGCCTTCTTCCCCTATTCTTTTGAGAATTTTCTGTAGAACACCAAATATAGATGCGTTAGCGAGTGCTGTGCATGCATGAACCTGAAACACCTGCGCGGTTCTATCATACATCTCCCACACTAATTCATCCAGTTCCTCGAGAGTCATTTCTTGGAGATTCCTGGTTCTGATATCTTCAATGAGATCCATGGAATGTGGAATAACCCACTCAGCCTCTTCGGGAAGATGCGAAAAGAATCGCAGAATCCTAAGCACTCCAGGGAGGAGTTTCACAATTGCTGAGAGTCCCGGCTTGGACTGTGATACCTCTTCTTCACTTTGATGTCCCATAGCTTGGTCCAGCAACTCCGGAGAAAGTCCTGGTATTCTCCCCAGTGTGTTGTGAGCAGCAGTCATATTCACATATATATGTCCGTATATGTAGTCTGTGAGCTTCAAGTCTTCCGGTATGTCTGTGATGCCGAAGCATTCCAGAAGGGGAAGTATACCAAGTACGAAGAAATCAGGCCTGTTTTCCGGAATTCGAGAGAGATACGTCACATAGCCAGGTTGAGTTTCTGCCATGTTTGCTCTCGACCAGACAGTGGGCTTCCGCTTAACTGTTATGGGTCTCGCCTGGAGTAACACAAATTTATCGCCGCTCAATATCCATTCTATGTCTTGTGGACAGCCAAAAAGTTCTTCCACTCTCTTGCTAAGAGTGCATAACTCCTGAATTTGATCATCTTCCAGTACAGCTTTATCTCTCAACTTCTCTGGAACATCTGCTACCTCTACTCCTCCAGTAAGGCTGATCAGGCTCATTGCCTCTTTATGAGAAACCTTCTGCTCCAATATGTTGAATCCATCTCTTTCCACCACAATGTGGTCAGGAATAGCCTTTCCTCCCACTAGAATATCTCCAAGACCCCACACAGCTTCCAAAACCATGTTGTCTTCCGTGAATAGAACACCAGAAGCTGTAGCTGGAAGCATTTCCTGCACTAGGACTGCCATCTTGAGGTTCTCACTGATTCCCATTTTTTTCCTGTACTCTACAGCTGGCCGACTCCATAAGGATGCCCAGCATTCTTTTACTGCATCCAAGAGAGCATCCTCCCCCTTGATATTCAGAAAACTCCGGTACTGCCCTGCAAAAGAGGCACTCTTTAAGTCCTCAAAGGGACTGGATGATCTCACTGCACATGGGTTGTTATGCAAATGCATGTGGTAGGCATCGCAAATTGCTTCTGCAAGCAGTGGCGGTATCATGCCTTCTCGAATTTTGTCACTGATTTCTTCATCTTTTTCTGAGATACTGTTGAGATACATGAAGTAGTCATATGCCTTCGTGGTAATGCAAAACCCCTCAGGGACTGGAAAGCCTTTTCTGACCAGTCTTGAGATATTGAAGGCTTTTCCTCCTACCAGCTCCATCTCACATTCATCTTTTGTGTTTACCACAAATTCTGGATAGTCAGAACTATCCAACCAAAAGACTCCAAAATCTCTTAAGGAGCCTTCCACTTCATACTCGGTCTCTACCCTCATATTCTTCACCTCCAATGAGGTTTGCTCACCTCAATAACCACCGTGTATGAAAGGACAGAACTCCGTTCACCTGTCCATCTCCCAAGACCGCCTTTCTCCCCCACCGTTCTTTGTACGATCAACAATTCACTTGTATAATTTTTAACTTCAATGTTTATAAACCTTTCGATATTGCAATTTTCGTGAATTTGCTTAGGTTCATGAATGATGAAGTTATTGCAGTGTGGTAGGCATTGGAGCTAACTCCCCAAGCGAAATGCTTCAAATAGTCAAAATGAACACTGAAAAAATGCTGGATATCAATCCTTAAAACTAACCAGAGAAAAGAGGGATATCATATGAGTCAAATTCCATTGATCCAGAGATAACCTAATTGATGTTCCTCCTGTTTTACCAGCAGACTTCTTGTGATTAACTTCCAGAGAAGTGATAGATCCCACAAGCTGAGAAGTTCTTCTTTTTGGCACAAATTCACTCTTTTTCAGGGATCTCTGTTGATTTTGCAGCCTTTTATCTCGATCTAAAGATTGAAAGTGTAGTTGATTCGGATTCTTGAAGAGGTTACTCTCAGTGAAAAAGCACATCCATGGTACTGGAGAATAAGGATGTATTCAGGTACCAGAATATCCCAAAGCCTTCCCGTTCTGCAACCTGAAGGGAGTGAGGGTTTTGTGTCTTCGAAAATTTTCAAATAGCTTTCAATTCTTCCATTGAATGTGGAGAATTTACAGGTGAATCCCAACATACTGCGAAAATTGTTGCAGTTCCCACAATAAGATAGACAACTGTATGAGGATACCACAAAACTTTTAAAGGAAATTCAAGTAGTTTCTCACGGAGGAAAAGGATGAGAGACAAGGTACTGTGTCAAAGCTGGATTGAACCAAAGACAGCCAGTGCAAAGATAGTATTCTTCTTAAATGAAAAAAGTTATTCATTATATTCGGTGCATTCTCTTGCCTTTCTAGCACCTGACGCAGTACCGGTTTCGGTTAGGGACGGTGAGAAGATGAGTTTAGATGAGGTTGTGAGCTTTTTTGATAGTAATGTGGCACAGAGAAATCAAAAAGCTCGAGGATTTTTAGAACAGGGTCTTGAACAAAACCTGGACACTATCAGTGCGACAGAATCTCTGTTCAAAGGGACTGTTGTAGACTTTAATTTAGGTTCGCATTCCGGAGGTGAAACCTATGCAAACGACAGTTTTGCAGTTAACTGAATCTGTGAGACTCCGGGGAGGAAAGATGAGCAGTTCAGCCTATGACACTGCATGGGCAGCACGGGTTACAAATCAAAACGGAAAACCATTGTTCCCAGAATGTATCCAGTGGCTACTGGAAAATCAGCATCCAGATGGAAGCTGGGGAAGTCAAATAGTGAACTATCACGACCGATTAATCTCTACGTTGAGTGCTCTAATGGCTCTCAAGGAATTAAATGAACAAGGGTATGAAGGGTATATCCAGAGGGGTGAAACCTACATCTGGGAAAACATAAGAAATCTGCAGCTGGAAAAATGCAAACTTGTTGGCTCAGAACTGCTGTTCCCTTCTTTAATGGAACAGGCTGAATCTTTGGGGTTACATTTGCCCTATCACATAAAGATCTACCAAAAGGAATACTCCAAAAAACTTGGTAAAATCGATGAATCACTGTGGTACTCCCCTTTGACAACTCTCTCACACTCTCTTGAATTTTTGGGAGATGCTGTGGATGTAGGTCGCTTGTCTAACCTTCTGCTTCCCTATGGTGGTGTAGGAAATTCACCTGCAGCTACTGCTTTCTTTCTCAAATATGTGAAGGATGCAAGGGCACTCACATTCTTAAAGAAGATTCTTCAATCAACAGGAAATGGTTCAGTAATGACAGTATACCCTATCGGGATATTTGAATACGGGTGGACTATATACAACCTGATGCTTGCCCGGTTGTACTTCGAGCGGTACACTGAAATCTGTGATCTTCTGCAGAACTACTTCACGCGCTTGGGTGTGGGTATGTCTGCAGGATATCCTGTTCCTGACTTCGATGATACCATAATCTGGTGCAAGATTCTGTATGAGATGAATTATCCTGTAAACTTTAGCGTTCTTGACGCATATGATGCGGGAGATTATTACCTGACATATACCTCTGAGTTAGACCCTTCTGTTGGTACCAATATTCATGTGCTGGACTTTGTCAAAAGCTGCCTGGAATTTCCTCATAGAGAGGAAGTGATAGAAAAATTACTACGATATCTCAGAAAAGAGATGCACCCTGAAGGATTCTGGATAGACAAATGGCACATATCCCCTTACTATGCTACCGGTCATGCAGTTTTTGCTCTGTGTGAGGTAGACCCCTCTCTGGCAGAAAAAGCGGTCTCCTGGATATTAAAGTCTCAAAATGAGAACGGGCTGTGGGGGGAGAATAATGGAATACTGGAAGAGACAGCGTGCGCGGTACAGGCTTTGATGTACTACCACCACATTGTGGAGCACATTGACATGGGAAGGTTGTCTCAAGCTGTTTCAGCTCTGAACCTTGAAGGCTCTGCATTGTTATCTATCGACCTGCCCGATTTGTGGATTGGCAAGGTGCTGTACACCCCTGTACGGATAGCGCTGTCATCAATAGCAAGCGCACAGTTCATGGCAGGAATGGGAAATTTGCAGATGTCGGTCCCTCTTTTGTAGTGGGACGTGTACTGGAGGAGCTGCCAGAAGAAAGCAAATAGAATCTAGAGAATCTAGAGAATCTTGGTTCTCATACAAAAAATTCCTTAAGGGTTAAATTAATGGAAAAATACTATTTTAGAAAATAAAGACCCAGTGGTAGTACTAAAAGAGAAAAAAGAAAGTTATTTCGTTGTCTTTCCTGCAGTCATTCCATAGAGCAGCAGAATGAATCCGAATGAACCGAATAAAAACATAATTGCTTCAACTGCGGGATTCTCTCCCCAAAGCAGCCCAACGTAAACGTTCCAAATGGCCACTATGAACCAGGCTAAAGACACCAGAGTTATCGCTCTTCTTCGAGGATCGCGCCTGAGTAATTTCCTCGAAACTCGGTAAAACAGGGCCCCAATCACTATATAAAATGCAAAGAATATCCATGTAGTCCAAAGACCCACAGCTGCAACGAGCTGATCCTCAGGAGTGGTGTAGGTGATAACTGATCCTATAAGAAGCACTACTACAAAAAATACTGCTGTTATTTTCTCCCTGAAAAAGGACCCCTCAGTGAAAAAGAGCAATGAAGTACCATAGTAAAGAGAGGATACGGCGGACGCAGCAAAGGCAAGAGCGATCAGCACCTGAGATCGAGAAACCACAGCAACAGTGGTGTAGGATGCAAGGCTGATAATTATGAAGCTAAACAGAAAAAATCCCATAGCCCATGCCAGAGATGCTCTCAATCTCTTAACCATGTATTCTCTAGTGAAGTAGCCAACCAACAGAAAGCACGCAATTATGTCTACTCCATAACATGCGAGTCGTATGAGTTCAAGGGTCTCCACTGTGCGTCACCTCCTGCAGATAACCTGCAGATTTTATTATGTCTCCCCTATTTGAGTTACTCCTATTTAAACCTTACTGAAATAGTGCAAAAAAAGATTACCCACCTGAAAATAACAACTCCTTTTCCCAATTCATTTGTCAATCTATGTAGTCCATTAAAGATATTAAGTTCTTAATTTTCCTTATATCACAAGGAAGTATTTCATCTGATTTTAAAAATAAAAATGGGATTATACCTGCCCTTTCTGCTGCTCTGTAATCTCTTCTTAGATCATTTCCCACGTAAAGTGATTCTTCAGGTTTTATTTTCAATTGGTTTAATGCATACCTGAAGACTTCTGGAGCTGGTTTTTTTCTCTTGATCGTATCTGATCCCACAAGAACATCAAAGAACGCCTCATCCAACTCCACAGTTTCAAGTATTCTCTGAACCTCCTCTTCGTAAGCTCCCGATACTATTCCCGTTTTTAACCCGTTGGCTTTGAGGTTAGTGAGGGTGAATTTGGCATCGGGTTGAAGGGTTAACCCACAGATATCTATCCATTGGTCGCTCACCTCTCTTAGTATACTCCTATCATGGTCTTCCACCCCCAGAACTTTCAAAATGTTAAGGTTCCACAAATTATGATAGTCCAAGCGAGGTATTTTACCGCATTGTCCTTCGATCATATCTCCAAGCTCCATTTTTACCTTAGAAACAGCTTTTTCTATCTCTTCAATCTGTATTTGCAGTCCTTTCCATTCCAAAACTTTGTGAAAAACCTCTGGGTCGTTCAAAGATCTTTCAACCAAGGTTCCTTCCAGATCGAAGAGCACACCTTTTATCGACATGGTACCACCTGAACAGGATAACGTCTGACCTCTGACCTTCTTTCCACCACATACATTGTGGTTCTCAACCTCGTGGCACTGTAACCATTCTGACTCCTGTATGGTACATATGGCCTATTTAAGGATTCTGATCATGCAGGTTGTCATTTTTTGGTGGTTAAAAACTCTAATCTCTTCTGATATCAAAAATCACAGAATATGGTTAATAAAAGACAATAAGATGTTACACGTGTAACAAAGTGAACCACCAACCCATGCAAAGTCTTAAAAGTTCAGATTACATGTTGGTGCAGACGATACAATGAAAACTCTCTTGATCAGACCAGGTGTAGGAATAGTGGAGAAGACACTCAGAGGGCCGTGGCCTCCGGAGCTTGACTACTTGGAGAAAATGTACAAAGAACCTGGCCTCCTCTTTCGTGGACTCATTTCAATGGAAGGGTTTTCTCATTCACCAACACTTGCTGTAGGAACTGTTCTCAGAAAATTGGGAGAAGATGTTGAATATCTGGATATACCCTATGAATTTGGAATACCATTAAGAGAAGAATTGAATGATAAAAGAAGTGAAAAAATAAAAGAATATATTGCACGAGGAGGGTATGATGTGGTAGGTATTTCGTGCACCAGCACACTTGAAGGGTTAACCACTAAAGGAGTTGCAGAAGCAGCCAAGAGAGTATCAAAAGATGTCACTATTGTGGTTGGTGGGTATCAGGCTGCCTCAGATGCTGTCAACATGATGGAGAAAATACCAGCTATCGATGTCATGGTGCTGTCTGACTTTGAACCCATAGCTGAACAGTTGTACCAGTCATTTACTGGTAAGATTCCACTCAAAACCGTCCCAAATGTAGTGTACAGGGAGAACGGCACAATTCGTGCGTCAGAAAAAAAATACATTAAAGTTGACCCTGAAGATTTACCTGTTTATGATTATTCTTTAGTAGAAAAATATATACCAAAGTACACGATGTTTATTGTTGAAGCCAGCAGAGGGTGCCCTTTTGACTGTTCTTTCTGCCAGGAAAAAGTGTTGAGAACCTCGTACACAGTAAAAGATGCTCACATTGCAGTGAACGAGATTATTGACACTGCTAACTATATTGCACAGGTTACAGAGCCAGTCCTCCTCATTTATTGTGATCCTTTGTGGGGAGCCAATCCTCGATGGGTGAAAACGTTTTGCTCTGAACTTGCAGAGAGAAAAGATGAGATCACCACTGATAAGGTTGGATGGTTGGTGGGAGCTCGAATTGGTCAATTCGATGATGAAGCATTATCTCTTTTGAAGAGAGCTGGATGCATCACCATAGGGTACGGGGTGGAGTCCTTGAGCCCAAAAATGCTTACAATAATGAATAAGACGAGAGATCCTCACACATACATTAATTCAGTATTTGATACAGTGGAAAAAATGATTAGAGCGAAAATGCACATGATGTTGACCTTCATTCTTGGTCTACCTGGGGAGACTCCCTCCACAATAGAGGAGACACTGACCTCGTTGAGGAGACTACCTCTTGAGAACGAGTACATTCATCTCAAGCTTGGTCTCCCTGTTGCTTTACGCAAAACATTGCTGGATGCACAAATTCACGACCCAGATTACGCTGAAAAATATGGAGTGACCATCCACGATGAATATGATTGGGAGAAAGCCTACCTCCCGCGATTTACCCCGCTGTTCGATCCCTCTCGAGAGCTCTCAGCTTCTCAATTGGCAGATATCTTTTTAGACCTTATACATGGGGCCCGTGGGTTCAGTGGCTCCCTTGGAAAGCACCCTGATGTTTTTAAAGAGGTGGGAGCAATACTGTACAAAGATCACATTTCTCCTGAAGAATTAGCAGAATGGAGTCGTATCTACAGGAGGATTGTAACAGGATCCTCCTAAAAAGAAGGTGTAAAAATGAAAGGCATCTATAGCTACTCTCTGTTCAACCCGATCCGCACTGTATATGCAGCTATGGTGTACAGTATGGGATCAGTTGATGTGCCCATTCAGTACCTTTTAGGAGAGTACATGGGCAGGTATAGTAGAGAAAGAGCGAGAGTTAATTTGTTTTTTGATGTGGTGGGAGGGACGAGCACATGAATCGAAACCTGGGCTCCAGTGAATATGTGGCGTGGCTGAGTGATCAGGTAGGTTCTTTGAACTTTGTAACTATAGCCCACATCTCAGGTGATGTGGATGAACAGGTTTTCAGAACTGCACTGGATGTGCTTCCCCAGCTTCACCCACTGCTCAAAACTCGTATCGAAGTCTGTGAGGGCAGGCCTGTATTTGTCTCAGATAATGTTCCGCCCATTCCGCTGCAGGTGGAAGCTCGACTCTCTGATGATCACTGGCATGCTGAGACAGAAAAGGAGATGAACTATCAATTTTCCTGGTCTGAAGGTCCCCTCGTGAGAGTGATGCTCCTTAAAGGTACCACTGTGAGTGACATACTTGTCACCTTTCACCACGCTATTGGAGAAGCTGAATCCGGCATGTATTTTGTGCGTGATCTTCTTAACGTGGTAAAACAAATCAATGAGGGGAATGCGCCTGACATACAATCCTTTCCAGAACGTCCCCCTGTAGAAGACCTGCTTCCCAAAAGTGCACGCGACATCCAAGGGCTGGTGAAAACTGGAGCGTTAATCAGCAAACAAGTGGCAAGCATTATTGTTCAACATCCTCAAAAGCTGCCGAAAGATGGTGATCTCTTTGCTGAAGACCGTCAGGCTCACGTTATCCATCGTATGCTCTCGCCAGAAGAAACTGCATCTCTGGTAACAAGATGCCGTGAAGAATCCACTACAGTGCATGGAGCTATCTGCGCTGCAGTGTTAAAAGCGGCAGCCAGCCAGATGGACAGCCATCGTGATGGTAAGCCAGTTACTATCAGTTGTATGTCGGCAGTTGATCTTCGTCAGTTTCTAAGTCCACCTATTGGAGAAGAGATTGGCTTCTATGTTTCAATGGTTATCACAGCTCACCGCATTGGCACAGATGCGCACTTCTGGGATGTAGCCCGGAATGTACGGAAGGCAGTGCACCAGGCCATTGGGAGCGGCGAGGCATTTGTGTTCATTTCGCTTCTCGACAAACTCATAAAAGGTGCTACACCAGATGACTTCATGAAGAGAGCTGTAAAGTTCTACCCAGCAGCACTTCTGGTGACCAATGTGGGTCGTCTCGAAATATCTCAACAATACGGCCCCCTTGTACTGGAAGGACTCCATTTCACTCTTGCAAATAAAGCTGCTTCAGAGCATTTCAATACCGCTGTTGTCACCTGTGGTAACAAGCTGGTTATCAATTTCTCGTACACAGAACCCACCATGTCGCCGGAACGCGCTCATACACTGGTTGATAACATCATGACAACGCTCAAGTCGCTTTGCTGACAACCTATTTCGTTGTGACCAGGTTTCTCGGTTAGTACTGTCAGCGTATTTTACACGTTGGAATAATGTCAAAGATACCACAAGAATCAGTACATCCAAGAGAAAAAAGAAAAAAGAGAAAAGGTTAAATCAACACTTTAGAGCTTGATCGTTTGTTTTTTGGGCTGGAATTCAGGAACATGATCTTCAGCAGCGACCATTGTTATGGCATTACGAGGACAGTGATGTGCACACAGCCCACAACCCACGCACCTATTCTCTTTGAACCCAATCTTTTCAGGGTTATCACTGTCAGGATAAAAGAAGAGGGCATCAAAGGGGCAGATGTCAACACATGCTCTGCATAGTTCAGGGCGTGTTCCGCACAGAGTACATCCATTCTCGTCTATCTGTGGAATTAACCCTGAGAACGTGAACTCCCGCGGATTTTCCATGTCTGTGAGTCTTCTCAGGATAGGGCACGCACAGGTGCAACAGTTGCACATGAATGTGATTCCCCTTTTGGTGCGTACAGCAGTGTGGACAAGTCCAGCTTCTTCCACTTCTTCTAAGAGATGAAGCGCTTCGTCAAGATTTAAATATCTGCCGAACCCTCCTTTCACCATGTAGTCAGCTCCCTCATTAAAGCCCATGCAGGTCTCTACAGGATGGCTGCACGGGTTTTGTGACCTGCAGAAACAGAGGACTACAGCAATACTGCGAGCATTTTTCATCAGTTTCTCAACTTCTTCAAAGGGGAGAATTTCATTGACAACCACCATGGATTTCCCAACAGGAACAACCCGTCCCCATGGGTACTTGGTGACACCAGATCCCATTGCTATTTCCCCAGTGCAGATTTTCTGAAACAGGGGAAGTATTTTCTCCCTTATTTCTGGTTCTTGAACAAGTGTTAGATATGCAATGCTGCCATACTCAAGCGCCAGCAAAGAATAACGAGTCTCACCTTTATCATCGATGCATTTGAAGATCAACTTTTTCTGTTCAAGACCTTCAATAATCTTCTCCACATCTTCTTGTGTCTTCCCAGTACAGCCAGCAATCTCTTCTGCAGTCCTGTAATCCTGAAATGGGGCCGAAAAAGCGTCTGAAGCTAAAAGTTCCGCTTCTTCTGGAGTGAACAGCAACTCCAAAATTTCCATGAGTTCAGGATTTTTTTCAATATGTACAATCCAGATGCTCATTTTCTGTCTCAACTTGTCATATACAGATATATTGCTTAACTCATACGTGGTCTCTACCCTCATATAATCACCTCCAATGAGGTTGACGTTCCACTAACCACTGTGCATGAAAGAACAGAACTCCGCTCACCTGTCCATCTCCAAGACAGCCTATCTACCCTCCGTCGGTTGGGTCATAGTCAGCGTACTCTTGCGCACATTACAAGTTCTATCCTTATAAGTCTTTTGGTATTGGAATTTTCATAGATTGCCTAGAATTTTTACACTATTCTGAGGGATGGCTAAAGAATTTCGCAACTGCAGGGCTCTGATTCTGGTAGGTGTGCACCCGGATTTCAGAATTTTTGATCCAAATAATCCAGTTCCCCTTCAAAGAGTAATGGAAATAGAGGTTGTCAACCCTTTGGAGGATAATGGTGTTACACGTGTAACATTAGGTGAATTTATCTCTTTTGTTTGTATATCGCAGACCAAAAGAAATTCATGAGCCCAGAGAGGTTCCATCCACTGAAACCTTGACAACTTCTGGAAAGAGGTGAGCACGTTCACCTCACCAGGGTGGCCACTGATCTGCTGCAAAATCTCTTGACAATCTTTGACAGCAGTGCGTGATGTGAGTCTTCTATGGAAATGAATCCGGCAAAAAATAAAAGAAGAAATGAGAATTTAGAAATTATGAGGTAACCTTTTCTTCGAATTTCTAAAAACATCTGCAGAACTTCACTTCATAGGTGTTCACTCCATTCTCACCACATGTGAGTGCTCAGGATTCATATTTTTTTGTATCTACACCTTTATAGAAGGTTTCAGAAATCTTACCTTGTCATATGTAAATATCTACTCCGAAAGATTTATATATTGATTCTTTGACGCTAAAACAAAAAACGACTCATAGGAAGGGAAAACCATGTTCAACCCAATCTATGCGATAGCATACGTGATAGACCTGGTGTACAACATCATAAAATCAGTGATTAATGTGTCTATTCAGTGTTTATCGGGGAACATCGATCCAGTGGTTATGGAAGTGCCAACTGTTTTGAAGAGAGAGATCTCTCAAGTGATTTTAGGCAATTCCATTACGTTAACTCCAGGGACTCTAACCATTGATATTGACCACGAAAGACAGGTACTAATTGTGGCAGTGATCTCCCCGCGGGATCCACAGAAAGTTATACCCTTTGAACCCTTTATCAAAGGGATGCTGGAGGGATAAAAATGGAACTATTCGAATTTGCTCTGTATTTTCTGCTGTTTTCTCTGGGCGTATCCATCGTTACCGGTATCCGTGTAGCTGCACGTCGTGGACTGTACAACTCATTAGTGGGAGTGAGTATTGTAATCATTGCTTTGGCTACTGTATTGACAGTCATTGGTGAAATCTATGCTATACAGTTTTCCAGAGATATTGCACTGTACTTGTTGGCGCTGGCTACCATGGGTGCTCTCCTCATCAGCAAGATCATCAAAGGGGAGGGGATCTAAATGGACGGGGAACTAATCCAAGCGATACTGTTGATCATTGTAGCGTTATTCATTTTGGCAGCTTCACTGGGACTGTGGCGGTTCGGACCGCGCAAGAATGTGGTCTACGCCAGAATACACATTGGAGGTATCATCGACCATGCATGCATTCTCACCATGCTGGTGCTGTGGCAGCCTTTTACTTTCCTAGTAGCTATTGCTTACTTTATATTGACGCCGGTAGCCTTCCACTCAATTGCCAACGCGTTACATGACGAGGAGGTGAGAAAGTGATTTCTGGATACATGCTCATGGGGTATATCTTCATGTTTACTGCTCTGTTCGGTTCTGTCCTTGCTTTGATCCAGAGGGATTTAATGAAAGCAGTGATCTTGATCGGATTAGAAGGATTGGCAGTGGCATTCTTATACCAGACGCTGAGAGCTCCTGATGTAGGGATTACCCAAGCTATTCTGGGTGCAGCACTCCTACCTGGTATTTTTGCCATTACTGTCTACAAGACAAGGAGGGAGGAAGAATGAGTCTGGAATCATTATTTCAGCCCATGTGCTTTCTGACTGCAGCCGCCCTCGTAGTCGTCGGATTGTACGCTGTGATCTTCATGGACAACCTACTCAAGAAGATCATTGGTGTCACCTTAATATCCGACGGCGTCAATCTCGTGTTAATCACAGAGGGATTCAACAAAATGGTGGCCATCATTTCCCCTGACATGTTCGAACAGGGAGTAATCAGTCAAACCTTTGAGAATTTAAAAGAATTCCCTGAGTTTGCAGCGCAAGCAGCCTTTCCGCTGCCTTCTGCTCTGGTGCTGACCAGTATCGTCATTTCAGTGTCTATCTTTGCTATAATGCTGGCATTAGCCATTAGACTGTACCAGGAATACGGATCGTTAAGCTGTTCTGTGATCTTCAAGGAGGTGGAAGAATGAACCTGGAAAGCTTACAAGCCTTCTTCGTTCCCGCGTTGCTGGTGGCCTTCCCCTTGATTGCAGCCATCTGTCTCAACTTCATACACGGGAGAGATAGAGCAGTGAAGGGATTTGCCCTCATATCGGTCATTGTAGTGCTGCTGTTACCATGGATAACTCAGTACGGTGTGTACTGGTTTGGAGGTCATCCTTACGTGGACAACATTGAGGGTACCAATATCATGCTCTCCAAGTTGAATTTAGCCAT